>TARA_R100000700_G_scaffold1975_3_pt1 | contig 16266 bp, 3 predicted proteins | sample TARA_R100000700 | Tara Oceans TARA_R100000700 (sample SAMEA2622810) | marine metagenome | biome: marine biome (ENVO:00000447); feature: marine epipelagic mixed layer (ENVO:xxxxxxxxx); material: "saline water (ENVO:00002010), including plankton (ENVO:xxxxxxxx)" | depth 120 m | reverse complement strand
TTATTCCAACCTTTACTACTAGCTAACCAACCATTTAAAGTTGTATTTTTCCACAAAGCCATCATATCTCTTATTGGAAGAAGTCCTTCTAAATAATCAGTTTCTATACCACCTATTCCCATTACTAACATATCAATCATTGCATTAGCAGGCTCTAAAACACCAGTCTCTCTAACTTGTGCTAATAATTCTTCAGATGTCGCACCACTTCTTGGGTCTCCATCTCTTAATGCTCTAAATGATTCCATCATTGGTTCTATACCATAATTTAAAAATGGAGTAATTCTTTGAAAATTATTTGTAAATGAAGTCCACATACCTAAGTTTGCACCAGTTTTCCAACCCCTTACAAACAACCCAAGAGCTCTTACATCTTCTGGTGTGGCTTCACCTGGCCATAATTCTGCAATATTTTCTTCAGTCCAATCAAATCCCATAAATCCAGCATCAGTAAATGGTTCTCCTACAGAATTTCTTACTTCATTAATTAAATATTTAAGTAAGCTTGGAGAATTGCGTAAAGCAAAAAGAGTTTTATATCCTTGTATTCTCAATTTACTGGATTCATTTGCTCTAAATACATCAGTAACATATTTTCTCCAAACACTTCTGTCTTTTATTCTTCGTTTTTTATCTGCAAACAAAGACCTGTGTTTTGTATTTAATATTCTTTGAGATGTTTTTAACTTTTCTCTACCTTCATGAGTGTCTGGGTCTCCAAATAACAAATTGTTTATTGCGTCAAGAGCTTCATTTAGTTCTTCTAGTCTTGCTTCGCCTATTTCAATACTTTGTTCTGCTTCATAAATTTCATCTTCTGGAACATTTTCACCATTAAGTATGTTTTCATATAGAGATATACTTGCTTCAATATTTTCTATTTTAGTTTCTATACCATCTATAGCTTCTCTCATCATTGATTTTTTATCAGCTGGAAAATAAGAAATAGGCCCGTAACTAAATCTAGATGCTTTTCTTGCTAATGTATTTGCAGAAACATAGTTGCCTTGACCATCTTGCCAAAAATTATTTTCTATGCCCATATTTTCAACCATAGTAATTAATTCTTTTATCATCTCTGGGTCATATCCAGCATTTGCAAGTTGAGAAAGAAGCTTAGGCTCCCATGATTTCATTTCATTATTAAGAAGAGCAGTTTCATTAATAACAATATCTTTCCAAAATAATTCAGCAAATTTTCTTTGGTCTTCTAATGCATTCCATATTCCCGGCATCCATTCTGATGGAGGTTGGTAATTAAATTCTCCCATATAATCTACACCCCTATTAAAAGATGTATATTTTTTCTTTGGAGTATTAGTTCCTTCTATAAATTCATAATCAAAAACAGCATCATCACCAGCAGTATAAAAACCTTCTTCTACTTCATTGTCAAGCAAATGTTTTTCTAATGATTGTTCAGATATTTTTTTCTTTGTTCTTATGTCAGATAAGAATGAATTAAAATCCTCTGGTACTCTATATGCTATATAAGCATTTTCAAACTTTCCAGGGTCTTCATCTTTAGCAATTCTACCATCAGCAATATCTTGTTTTCTTATGTTTCTTAATACATTAACACCTTCTTTGTCAACATGAAGTGGAATTAAAACATATTCAGCTCCACTTACACCCATTTGATGTCTTTCAGATTGAAATTTTTGCATTTCAAAAAACTTTTTACCTAACCAAGAGTTTCTCCATTTATTAAATTCTGCTAATGTTGTTGGTATATTTTGAGGTATAATGTTTCTAACTTCACTATGCACAAGTTCTTCAAATAATCTAACAGCTACTTTTGTTTTTTGAATAGGCTTTAAATTTTGCTCAGATATATCACCTTTTTGAGCAGCTGCTGTAATTTGATTGTCTATAGCAGTTAAATTCAATTCTGAATATTCACCACCTGCTAAGTATCCTTCTATCCATTTATATTGAGCTTGCAAATAAGAATCAAGCATACCTTTTGACATAGATAAAAGTTTAGCTGCTGCTCCAGTTTGGTCTAAATCAAGTGCCATTTTCATAGAGCCTTTTATTGTGTTTTCATAGTTTGTTAGCTTATCTGTGCCTTTACCTCTTTTAAAATATTTATTATGAGATGTTACTATTCTTTTTCTTATTGCTCTAATTTTACCAGCATCCCAATCTCTTCTGTTGTTTAATCCAGAGTTCATTAAATCTTTTTTATTTGCAAAAGGTAATTCATTAAATGCTTGTGCAAAAAACTCTCTTATTTGAAATATCCTAGTTTCTACAAAGTCTTCTGGTACAACAAAAATTTCAACATCTCTAAACATATCTTCACTTGATTTTTCTAAAAACTTATAAAGTGTTTGATGCTCTTTATATCTATCTTCTTCTCTTTTTAATTCTCTTTTTAATAATCTTCTTTCAGCTGGTTTTAATATTTGATTAAGCTGCTCTTTTATTCCTTCTTGTATTTCTATAACAGGAGCTTCTATCATGTCCTGTATTCCCATATCAATTCTATCTAAAACATCATTATACATTTCCTTATCAAGTTGAGTATAAAGTTTTTTAACATCGCAATTTGTCGGGCCTAACATTATGGACAATCCTTTGTAATAAGTTCGTTAATACCAAGTTCTCTTCTCATTCTTAATTTAACAGCTTTATCAGATGCTTTTCTAAGGTTCGGGCCAAATCTATTTATAAACTCAGACCAAACGCCAGGGTGCATTAATTGTCTTGGGAGTATTGCTTCTATATTCCTTAATCTAGGTTGTTTATTAATAGTTGTAACTGTTGTAAGCTTATCTAAATCATCCCTAAGTTTATTATAACTTTTTCTTAAATGCTCTTTTTGTCCTTCTGATTTTTCTTCAGCAATTCTTTCAGATACTTTAACCATCGTTTTAATAATCTTTGTTGCTCGAACTTTAACACCTTCTCTTATCTGTTTCATTTGAGGCTCAGTTCCCCTTAAAAACTTTAATGTAGCGTATGCTTGTTGCTGTTCATCTAAATCCTTAAATGCCTTTATCTTTCTTTTTTTATCGCCTTCATTGTACCATTTTTCCACTAAATCTATTATTTCATCAGCATATGGGTAACTAGCAGATGTTAAAGAATCTGACATTGCATCATCAAATATTTCTTGTCTTCTTGCTATTCCATAAAACTCAGTAGCTAATTGATTAATAAATGCAATTGCTTCGTTTTTCTTTGATTTCCATTCTTTAGTTTCTGGATACCAAAGTTGTTCAGTTTTTTGCATAGCTAAAAGTTCTTTTTGAGTAGCTGTTATTGCATTTACTATTCTATTTGGTGCATAACCCCACGGGTGATTATATACTATATCTTTTGGATTTTCTTTTTGATACTTAACAGTTACTTCATGAGGAACAGCAATTAATTTTTCTAATGTAGTAAGATTATTATTAAACTCTAGTTTTTCAATAGGTAATGTTTCTCGAGCCATTCTGCTATTTTCACCATTCTTTACTCTTCTATTGTTTGCTCTTTTAGCAATTTCTGTTCCCCTTGCTTTACCAAGCATTTGATTTAAATCATACATTTTTTTACTATCATCAAACATAGACTCTATAGATTTAGACCTTCTTGAATCTGGGTCTCTACCATGTCTTAATCCACCATAAGTAAGTTCTTTTCTTAATAACCTTGCTATTGTTCTAGATTGTTTTTGACCTATAGGAGCTCCTGTGTCTTGTACAAACATCTTAGGGATAAGGAAATCATATCCACCATATTTCCAATCATGCAATAATAATTCTTTTACATGGTCAACAGCTCCTTGTAAAATTAATCCCAATTCTTTACTAGGACTTGTCATTAAATATTTATCTCCACTAACCCATGTTTCACCATTTTTATTAACCAATTTACCAAGATTCAAATCATCAAGATATTCTTGTGATATATCATCATTCAAAGGAGCATAATCCATAAGAACCATATCTTTATGGGGGTCTCTAGCAATAATAGATTGACCACCTATTGTAGCTTTAAATCCCTTGTAATGCATATCTTCAAAGAATGTAACAGCGTTTGTTGCTACACCTTGAGCATTTATACCAGTTCCAATCATTTGAGATGCTTTATACATATCTGATTTAGAATTGACTTTTAAATTTCTATCTTTCTTTTTAAATATCTCAACTCTAGAATACACCTCTTTTTCTTTAAAGGCTTCTTTCGATTGCGACATAAGTCTAGGAATTGTTTCATCAGAAAATCCTTCACCAAAATACATAACATGAAGAAAACTATTATCACCATCTTGGTCTGCCTGTAAAGGCCCAGATACCATGTCTGGATGAAACCAAACTACATTACCATGTCCAGATGGAACTATATTTTCTACTTTAACTTGAACAGAACTACTTAGATTATAAGCTGGGTGTCTACCTGCTAATATATATATTGGTCTTCTTCCCCTAACACTTTCCTTAAATGCTTGTTGTAAATCTTCTCCTCTTAAACTTCTATCTAAATTTAACTTTTGCTTAATAAAGTTTGTCATTGTAGCATCATCTTCACTTATAGCAACACCATCATAAGAAGATACTTTAACACCATCTATATCAGATTTAATAACAGGATAATTACCAAATCCTCTACGCCTACCACCATAAGCATTCTGCCCAATTAATTTGTTTTTAACTGGTTCTATATGCCCTTTAATAAGATGTGGATGCATATGACCATCTCCAATTATCTGGCCTGGAATAGGTTCAATAAGAGCATCTGTTTCTTTCATAAAGACAGTATTATCAGATTTCATTTGACCAAATAAAGCAGCCATTACTTCTGGGTTTTTTCTAGCATCATACATTGCTTGTACGTTTGCTCTTGCAATATTTAATAATCTTTTTTCTATTTCTAATCTTAGATTTTCAAATTCTGGTTCATATAATTTACTTAACCAACTAAATGGAAAAGCTGCGCTATTCTTAGGTCTTTGATTAGGCATCTTAATAACACGCAATGATTCTTCTGGTAGTGTAAGAACATTAGTAGCAACTCTACCATTTAATTTAAAACTTCCAGAACCACCATCTGGTTCTTTTGCTTCATCTAATGTAGACAATCTAGTAATTCTATTATCATCTCCATCATATATTCTTATATGGTTGTTTTCTTTAACACTGTAAGCAAGAACATTTCCATTTGCATCTACAAACTTTAATCCCTCGTCTATAACAAAATCATTATGCTTTAATGCTAAATAATGAACACCTTCCCAGACTTCAGAGCCTCTAAAATCTTTAGAAGGATAATTGTTTTTACTAAAATCATCTTCTCTACTATTAAACCAAACAACACTTTTTACTTCTCTTAATGGAGTTCCACCTTGAATTGGTTCTCTTCCTAAACTTTTAGCAATACTATCTAAGTGTTCTGTTTCAACTAAAGATGCACCATCACTTCTACTTCTACCTGCTAAGCCTGCAATATATTCTACCATTGGTTCTGTTCTTCCATCTGGAGTAACAATAAATGTTTTTGATTGGTCTAGTATTTTAATCGTATGAGAACCAACTCCAATTGGAACAACTCCTTCTGCATAAGATATTTGAGCTCTTCTAGAATGATGCAATATATCATCTGTTCTCATTAAGTATTCTGAACCATGTGTTCTTTTCATTACTTCATGCATAGTAATATGTTGAGCAGCTGCATATCTATTGCCAACGCCATCAACTGCATTTGATTCTTTAATAGATGTGATATAGTTTTTAGACATTTCTCTTGTCATATTACCCATTTCAACTTCTGTATCAAAATATCCTTTAACAGCTTCCATATCATTTGAAAACTCTAATACAAATTCTGGAACTCTAGCAACAACAAAAGAAGGATTACTACCACCTGCTTTTATTTCAACAACGGTTCTTACAACTACATTTCCTTTTGAATCTTTTACACCAGCTGCAAATTCATTATCCCATTTACGAACTAATGATTCTTTTCCTCTACCTAAATCAATCCATGCTTGCTTACCAAAGTATTTACTACCACTATCGTCTTTTTCGCCTTTCCAAACATCAACTATATCATTTAAATATATTCTTGATATTTTTATTTCTTCTCCCATATAGGGATTTTTCTTTAATGCCCAATCAGCAAATGATACAACATATGTACTTGGTAAGTCTTTATTGCTTCTAATATCTTTACCATATATAGGAGAACCACCAACTTTAGGTATTAATTTTTTCTTAGAACTTCTGCCTTTTGGTCTGTTTCCAGTTTCATCTAAATTAGCATACCACCAAGATGGTTTTTCTGAACCAGTAATTCTATTAATTTCTTGATTCTTTACCCAGAAACTTTGAGCCATATTACTTTTTTCAATTGTATCTGGAGCAAAATTATATTCTCCTAATATATGAGACATAAAAAGATTTTTATCTCCAGTTAATACAATCTCCATTAAAGTAGCAACTTGTTTTTTAGTTAACCAACCTTTTGAATCAGACTCTTCTAAGAAATTAAAAAATTGTTCATTTCTAAAATCATAAGATTCAGTCCAAAAAGCTAAATCATTTGATACTTCTTCTGCATCTGAAGAATCCTCTAACTCTGTTCCTTCTCTAGATAAACTATCAGACTCTGAACTTCTATTAAGCATTGAATCAACTATTCTATCCATAGTTCCAGAATCAATAAGCTCTCTAGATAGTCTTGCTCTTTTACGACCTGATAATCCCATTAACTCAATAATACCTATAGAAGCATTTCTAGTATTAACTTTGTTATCTATTCCAGAATCTTTTTCTCTAGCCCATTTTAATAAAAACTCTCTTACTCTATCTCTAAACTCTGCAGGTATTTTCTTTAAAGCTCTAAACATAGCCTTTACAAAATCTTCTAAAGATATACTATATGCATTTTTTAAATTATCATAAGCACTTTCAAAATGTTCTTTTGATTTATTATAAGCAGATTCATCCCACAAATTACCAGTTGGAGTAACAGCTCCCTTTTGAGTAATCTTGCTTATTTGATTTAATCCATTTAAAACATCATTAGCAGCTTTAGCTATATAGTATCTTACTGATTCTCTTTTTCCAGACTCAGACTCTCTGCCAGTTATTCTTAAAAGTTCATCTACATTTTCTCCATCGTTTACATATTCGTGTTCACGAGGAGCTTTTTTATCTGAAAGGTTATTTGGTTTTTCATGGAATCTTGGAATTTTAAAATGTAAATCTTCTGGTAAAAAACTAACAACAATAGGTGCATCTAATTCTGAATAATTTTTTTCTTCATAAGAAAGATTTAAACTATTTAAAACCTTTTTTATATCTTGCCATATCGGGCCTAGAACAGGAGCATCCCTATAATAAGACAATGCTTGTTGTTCTGTAATTTCTTTTGTAATACCTGTTTTTTTGCTAGTAATATAATACTCATTGTCTACAGCAGCAAGTTTTCTTAATTCTTTTTCATTTGGTAAATTAATAATTTGCTCTGGAATCATTGAACGAAGTTCTTTTAAAAGCATATCATCTGTTTTTAAATGATTTCCTTCTGTTAATCCAAAAATCTTATCAACAAGTGCTAAATTTCCACCATCACCAACCTTTTTCAATTGATATTCTTCATATGTTTTAACTCTGTATGGGTCATTTAATTCAAAATCATTTAAATATAATCTAGAAGTGGATTCAAATTTATCAAGTTGAGCTTCAAGTTTTGAATGTGCTTTTGCTCCTCCAAAACCAGCAAAGGAAATTCCTCTGTCTTTTGCTTTTAATATATATGTATATACTTGTTTTTGTCTAAATGTCTTTGCTTCATTTAAAAATCTTTCTGTCTGAGGGTCTTGTTTTGTCTCAGCCATTAATTTAATTTTATTTATAGATTCAAGCATTGTTGAATCATATTCTGCTAATAATGCTAAAGTATGTTTATCTTTTAAAAGCCCTCTTAATTGCCTATTTCCTTCATTAACCCACGAATCAATAGCTTGGTCAATATTTTTAAAATCCCTTTTAAATAAACTATATCTAGACTCTAGTGCTTTTATTCTTCTTTTACTAATTGCAATTTGTCGGTCTACAGATTGTTTTTGTTTTTGTTTTAAACCGATTTCTCTATTAATCACATACATGAGATTTCTTCTTTGCTGTTTTAAATCTCCTACTTCTATATCCCATTTTTCCGATTTTAATCTATCTTCAACGGACTGTTCATGAAATGCGTCATATTGTGAAATGTTATGGTCAGGATACATTCCTGAATTTGTTTCTTTACCTATATGAGAAACTGTATTTAGGTCTCTATCATAAGCTATTGCTCTTAAAAATTTTTCCATTTGGAGCAATCCAGTTAAAATAGCTCTTGACAAACTTACATCATCAGTTATTTCTGGACTTACAAACTTTCTTTGAATATAATTTCCATCAATTTTTATCCATTCGGGTTCGTTAAATTGTAAAGTTTCATCTTTGTTTCCCTTTGAATGTTCATCTTTATTTTTAAATTTATTTGAATAATTATCATATTTATCTAATTGAGAAATAAGTCTTTTTATTGCTTGAGGTTTAATTCTTATTTTAGTTAATATTTGTTTTACTGCTAATATTCTTTTGTTTTTATCCATCGGCAAAGATACAAGAGCAGTATCTGGAATTTGTGTAACTTCTCCTTTATCTTTATATGGATATAATATATTAGTAAAATCTTGATTTTCTCGTATTTTATAAAACGACTTATGATTTTCAAGTTGTTGAATACTTCCCTTTTCGCCAGGTAAAGTACCAATAGCAAGTTTTTTAGTAAAATCTTTTACTTTACTTTTATACAATTTACCATGTTCTGATAAATATGGAGATAAAGCATCTAATATTTTATCAGCTACAACGTCTGGAGCATATTTCCCATCCCAATAAATATAGTCTGGTTGACTTGTAACTTCTCGACCTAACTTAGCAATATGGTAAGGTTTTTCTGATTCTTCTTTAACCAAACCAGCAACTTGCCATCTAAGAGATGTATCTAATCTTTCAGCAACAGCGTGCCTAGTTGATTGTTTAACATTCTCTCTTAATAAATCTAAACTGTTTTTTAATTCTGCAACATATCCATTATAATATTGTTTTTTAATTTTTATTTTATCATCTTCACTTGCTTCATCTAAAAAAGTTTTAATTTTATTTTTATATCCAGCTTTCTTAATAATCATATCAATATCAACACCATCAAGTGTTGGACTTTTAATTGCTTTTACTATATCTGGCCATTCAGGCGATGTATATGTAAAAGGTCTTTTTAGAAAATTTCTTAATCCTTGTTCGCCAGCAAATTGCATTGATGTTTGAATCCTTTTTTCAACAATGGCTACGTAGTCTTCCATTAATGAAGTAATTTGTTTACCTGTTGTTATTACTTCTCCTTTTTCTATTCTTTCTATTTCCTTTTTTGTATATCCTCTTATTGTAGGTTCAATTTGTTCTTGCGGTTCTTTTTTCTTTATAAGCATTTTGTCAATATCTCTTTGTATTTCATACATTATTGACAGCTTTATTGGAGGTATTTGAATCGAACCTTTTGCAACATCATGTTCAACATAAACAAACCATCCATATCCATTAATTTTTTGAACTGGAGCTCCTGTTGGCATTTCACCCATCGTTCCTTCTAAATAAAATCCATGTTGTTGTCCTAAATAAAAATTATCATCAGTAGTCATAATTCTTTCAGAATAAACTTTTGTTATATCTTTACTAATAAATTTTTTATAAAGCATAGGAAAAGCCATTCCATCTTTATCTAAATTATCTTTTTGGTATCTTACCATATAAGAATTAAGAGGAAATTCTAGTTGTATATAATTTTCATACTTATCTACAAGGTCTTCAGTATCAATTGATTTTTTATCTTTAAATTCAGCATCTTCTATAATATCATTATATAATCTATCAACAGCATATTTTTCATATTTAGAAATACCTTTAGTTGGAAATGGTTGAGATAGACTTATTTTGTTTCCCATTTTTAATATATTTTCTACAAATCTATAAGCAAATGGAGTATCCATTGCTTGTTTAAGAACATTTTGATTTATAGGTAACTTTGGTAAACTAGAAGAGCTTCTTATTGTTGGTAAGTCGCTATGAATATGGTTAAATATTTTTCTATCTCTTGGAGTATATTCACTCTTGGGTTTTTTAAATAAATCATTATATGTTTTTACATCTGCTTCTGGTGATTCTATTTTAGTCATTTGGCTTGTATTTAATTCAACCAATGATGTATTAATATTTAAAGCATCAAAATTGTCTTTATATACTTTTTCCTCAAAGTCTCTACCTATTCTGCTAAACAAATCAAACACAGTCATTTCATCATTTATTGAACTATCAAAAAATGCTTGTACTGCTTTCCAGAATCTCTTTAGTATGTTCTTTATTTTTCCAACAAATGTTTTACTATCAAAATAGAATTGAGTAGCTGCATCAGCCATATTTTCTTCTGTTTCTATAGGATTTTCACCCTTAAACTCTTCTGCTAAGAAAGCATATTCTTCTTCAGTAAGTATTCTATTTAAAAACCAATGAACTGGTTCATGGACTGCTGTCTGTTCAGTAGCTTCACCCAATACAAATTGCAACATACCATCAACATAAGAACCAACTGCGTTAGGATTTTCTTTAATTTCATTAACAAGAACAGATTCAACATCTGGAGCATGTGGCCCCATAATATCTTTCATTGCTTTTTCAATAACTTTCTTAGTTGCTACAGGAGAATCTTCATCATAACTTTTTCCAACATCATGAAATCTTTTTTTAGCTTGACTTTCTGCATCTTTTGGTTCTGTTGGAGGTGGAGATGGTTTGTCTTCTTCAATAAACTTTTGAACAGATTCTAATTCACCACGGGCCTTTAATTCTTTTATAATATTTGGGTCTTTAAGCATAGTTGATAATTCTTTTTGCATTTTAACAAATGGAATCATACTAGGTGGTGTTTTTCTTTGAGCTTGTGCTTTCTCTATTGCTTTAGCGCCTTTATCAACTTCATCTCTAAGTCGTAATACCTCTTCTACTCCTTGAGATATTTTTTTATCAACTGCTTTTACATCTTCTTTTATATCTGTTTCTTCAATTGGAGCAGTAACAGTAACACCTTGCTCTTCAGCAGATTCTGGAGTTAAAGCAATATCAGTACCAACACTAAAAGGTATTGTTTTTCCATCTGGCATTTTCATTAATACCTTATTAGCACCTTTATCAAATTTTACTACTTCACCAATTTGACCAGTGTATTTACCTTTGTATCTGTCTTCGCTAACAACCATAGCTGTAAGACCTTTAGCTCCTTTTTCTAAATTGCCCTTTTCATCTACTATATTATCACCTTCTAACTTTGCAAATGTTTGGTCTGCAAATTCTTTAAAGGCTTCTGATTGTAAAGACTTTGCTATTTCTTCTTTGCTTGGTTGAGTAATTTGTTTTTCTATATCTTTTTGAATCTCTTCTTTAAGCATATCTTCACTAATATCTAATCGAAGATTTCTAGAAAACCACCCAGAAGCTTGTTTAGCACTTGGAGTCTTTCCAAACTCATCTATTAATTGTTGTTCATAGTCTTTTGTTAAGTCTGATACATATCCTTTATCTTTTATAGTTAATGCTGTTTTTCTATGTGGTGTAGCAATCTTACCAGAACCTTTATCAATTTCATAATCAATGGATATTTTACCTGCTAATACATCTTCTATTAAATTATCTGGATTTTTTACAACATCAAGAACGTCTTTGTTTATATTTCCAATAGCGCCTTTTAATACACTATTAATTTTATCTCTTTGTTCAGGTTCTAAAGAATCAACAAAGTCTTTACCACCTTGTTGTAATGTAGCTACTAATTTTTCTGCTTGCCTACCAGGCCCGAACTTATCTAGTTTATTAACAAGTGTTTTTAATTTTTTATCTTCTATCTCTTCTCTAGGTACAGCAGCTCTACCTGCTTTTCTAGGACTTAATAATTCAGATACAAACCCACTTAATGATGGTTCTGCTTTTCTAAGAACAATATCTGTTTCTTGTTGTTCTGTTGGTAATTGTCTATATAGTGGTTTTCCTGTGTATTCTTTTTTCTTAGTATCAGCTTCTTCTTTTTCCAACATATCTTTAGTAACAACTTCTCCAACTGTTTCGCCATCTACAATTGTTTGTCTAAGTCCAACTATTTCTTCTGGAGATATTTCACCATATTGAGTTATTTCTTCACCTATTAACTTGGCTTGGGCTAATTTAAATGCATCTTTACCACCATAAACAGAAGCACCACCTCCAAGTATACCACCAAACATGATACCACCTAACATTGATGAAGCAGCTTCTGAAGGGTCATATATATCTGAAAATGTTTCATCTTTATATCCACTTTGAACTGCAACTGAACCTAAGTATTGCGTAAACTCTTGCATTCCCTCAACAAAAGCTTGCTTTGTAGCATTTTGAAGGTGAAAGGCAAATCTTCTTCCTTTTGTTCCTCCTATTTGATGCATTATACTTCCCAAGTTGGGGTCATGCAATATTTTTTGATAAATACTTTTATTTAATCCCTGCGCAGTTACTCTAGCAGCTTTTGCCGGCATAGCCATTTTCATTAATCTACCAGTTGGAAGCCATTCTGTAGCAGCCATAATAGATAAATAAGTAGCTGTTGCGTTTCTAGCAATTTCTTTAGCTACGTCTTCATCGCCATATTTTTTTAATGCATATTCATATGCTTCTTGATATTCACCAGTGGCTTCCATCGGAGTCATTAATCCTAAAGTAACAGCTGTCCCAACTTTTGCACCAGCAGCTGGGCCAGCAATTTTTGCAGTAGCGATACCAGTTGCAGCTCCACCTAAAACAGCTAAAGCAGAAGGAACTAATCCAAAAAGAGTGTCTAACCAATACTCATTTGGTACAAAGTTTGCAAAAAATCCAGCGGGTTTACCACTCATATGGTCTTGATAAGCACTAAATCTAATATCTCCTTCTCTTTCTTTTAACCATTGTTTAGCTCTTTCTCTAGACGCATTATGAAGCCAATCAGCGCTTTCTTTTAATGCTTCTTCAATGGGATTAAGTGTTTTAGACCTTGCTTGTTTATCAGTCATTCTCCTTTCAACAACAGGTGTACCAACTAATCCTTCAAATTCTTTATGTGTATATTTTGTATCATATGAATAAGGAATAAATTCATTTAATTTTACATATTCTTTATCCCCTTCTTTAATTCTTTCAGTAATATCTGGTACTTTTTCTAACCAACTACCTAAATCTTCTATTTTAGCAATTTCGTCTTCATCTGTTATATATCCTTTGTCTATCCAGTTTTTTCGGTCTTTATGATAATCAGTATAATTACTAATAAGATTATCAAATTCATTTGCACTATAAATATCTTTACTATAAAGCTGTCCAAGCCCAGAAGACAAAGCAGATTGAGCTCCCTCTACTCCTCTGTTCCATATAGGGTCAAACGCACCATAATAAAATCTCTCTCCTATTGTAGATTCATAATCTGGTTGGTGTTCTAAAGAATATTTTTTTAGCTCTGGATAAGCTGCTATAATATTATCTATTCTGTGTTTTATAACTGGTAGTTCTTCAACAGACAGACTATCAATTGTTGCTTCTGGATAAGGTCTTGTAAAGTTTCCATCGGCATCAGAATATCTTAAATCATATATTCCAGAATCGTTCCACAAATCTGGAAGATTTTCTTGCCATTCTCTAGCTAATTGAAAATAAGGTAACGGTTGCATAGATTAACTCTCGTATATACATTTACTACTGAGTAATTAAATTTTTGTTAAGGATTTCCCCCCATATAAGCAGATACAGAAGAATGGTGTTTTGTCTGTCCCATAGAAGAAGTTTTTTGTTCTCTTCCCCATCCCCATAAATCATATAATTCATCAGAAGATTCTTGAAGAGACTTTAAAAAATCTAAATATCCAAGAACAAATTGTTCTGCGTTTGTTTCTTTACCACCTGTGCCTGGAAAATTAAAATCATCTAATACAGACTCTCTTTTAATTATTGAAGTTGGCTTATAGTATCCTAAATATTCTTCTATATCATCCATTAATATATCACCTTGTGGCCCCATAGGTTTACCTGCTTTAGTCCACCTAGTAATTCTTTCTTGTATTTGTTTAGGTACTCCACTTGTGTTTTCAAGAACTTTAGCAACATTACCTAAAGCATAATTTCTAATTAATTTTAATGTTCTAGAATCAACACCAGTTCCAGTTATGTTTAATTGTTTTCTTAAATCTGGAATAAGACCTGATTGTATAATAGTATCGTCTAAATAAAAATCAGGATTTTCTCCTCTAGGAGTTACATATTTATTTTCTAAAGCCATTAATTGTCTATCTAAATTGCCAACAACAGCACTGTGTAAATCTTTTTTCACTCTAGCTTGTTCAGAACTTGCTACCCCAAATTCATTTAATGATTGATTGTGCAACATTAATCCACGATTAAGTAGTTTACTATCAACTTGATTACCTTGAACTGCTATTTGTAATAAATCTACAGCTTGTTTTGCTTTTAAATAACTTTCTTCATTTGGATATTTAGCTCTACTAATTTGTATTCCATCTACTTCTTCTTCTAATAAATTATTATCATCCATATCTCTTAATATACTTAGAACAGATAACCTATCATTTAATTCTTTTTGCTCTTCATTTATATCTTTAACCATTCTAGTATTAAAATATGGTTCATACTCATTTAGATTTTCAAGCATATCATTTAATAAGTTTAATGCTTTTCCTTCATAGCCAGGAGTATTTTCTAAAGCATCCATTTCTTTTTCCATGCTATTAATTAATCCCCTAGCATCTTTTTGTTTTTGACGAGTTGTTAACCACGGTTGCATAGCTGCTATATTTGCATTTAAATAATTAGCTCTAACTGAATCACCACTTTTAACTTGGTTATCTCTTTCTAGGGTTAATTGCTCAATTAAATTTTCAATAGGTTCTGGTTCTAAATAATGTTGAGCTGAATTTGCTATAGAACTATACATAGTAGTATCAGCTCTTAATTGATTTACTTCTTCATTTTGCATACCTCTTATATATGCACTAAACATTGTAGGAATAAGTCTTTCAGCTAAATCCCAAGCTCCCCCACCAGTAGATGGCATTTGAGCTTCATAAATTTTTGGTATTTGTATTCCTTCGTATGACATTACGGGCCTGTTCTCGGTACAGTGCTTCCACTACCACCGCCTGCGTTTTTATCTCCACCACCATATATGTTTAACCACTCTTCATACGACATACCTGTATTATTCCAACCACCTAAGTTTTGACCTCCACCTTCTGGATTTGCATTAGGGTCAAATTCATCCCCAGTTGTTTGCCCACTTTGTCCAGTTCCGTAATCTACATTAGGATTTCTATCACTTGCCCATATATCCATTGAACCTAATTGTAATAAGTAATCATACATTTCATCTTCATAATCATATACAAGTGATTCCATTGCTCTATTTCTTTCTGTAGCAGCTCTATCATAAGAAATTCCAGCAGATTCATAACTTATACCTGCTTGTTGTAATTGCTGAGCAGAACCAAATGCTCCAGCAGCTAAGTCTGCAAGTGTGCTTTCATATTGGGATTTTGCTTGTAATCCAGACATTGCTTGTCCTGCTAATCCTCTTTCAGCACTTTGTTCAATTCCTCTCATTGCCCTTCTTGTCAATCCACTTCTAGTTCCCAATCCACCAGATGCTACTTCTTCTCCTTGTCCAAATATATCATACGCAGATTCTTGAGCCTGTGCAAGTGTACTACCCATTTGCATACCCATACCAGTTAATTGTCTTTGAAGATTTGTAGCAGCTCCTTCTCTTCTTTGTCCTCTTTGAGCCCTTTCAAACGTAGCTCTATCTTGAGCCATTCCATATAACTCACCTGCTAACCCGTATTCTTGCCCAGCATAATCATAATCTTGTTGAATATATTTTTCTTTCCAATCATCGTATGTAGGAGCAAAATCTTTATATTCTTCAATCCCCCAAAAGAGTTCGTCTAAATTCATATTTCTAGACATTATGCAGTCCTAGTTCTTTGTGGTGTTTGATACATGGGTGTCATCATTTGAACTGGTCTTAAAGATTGCAATTCAGGTCTATATCCATATATTCCCATAGCACCACTTGCTAATATAGATTTTTGTGCATAATCTGATGCCATTCCTTTTAATCCAGTCATATAAGCATCCATCATTGTTGGAGCCGCCTCTG
>TARA_R100000700_G_scaffold41285_1_pt1 | contig 16414 bp, 27 predicted proteins | sample TARA_R100000700 | Tara Oceans TARA_R100000700 (sample SAMEA2622810) | marine metagenome | biome: marine biome (ENVO:00000447); feature: marine epipelagic mixed layer (ENVO:xxxxxxxxx); material: "saline water (ENVO:00002010), including plankton (ENVO:xxxxxxxx)" | depth 120 m | reverse complement strand
AGTAGAGCTTTGAGTTCAGGGGTTGGCATCAAGATCTAAATTCTCCTGTAGGTATTTGAATAGTAATAGAGTAAATTCTTGGTGTGGCCCTTCCTGTGTTGCTGAGACAGCTATCGTTTGAAAGATGGCAAGCCTATCTTCTTTCGATTTGTCTTCAAGGATCGACAACATTAGTTTGTGGGCATACTTAAGCATGCTGTCTTCTATAGCATCTGCATCTTCTACATCACCTCTGTCTCTTGCTGTTTTTGCTTCAGCTTGGAGAGTATGTAGGAATTTGATGCTGTCGTCAGTTCGTAAGTCGAGGTACATAATGGTTTTAGTTGTTGTTATGAAGCCTTAGCTCCATTTACATAGACAGGTTTGATCCACTTAAGGACTCGTTGTTTTCTGCCAGGACCTTGGCAGATATATTTATAATGTCCTTTTCTCCAGTGAGGTCTAGGTGATTTTCCTTTAATAGGAATATGACCTACTGGGTATTCATATTTAGTTTTTGGTTGATGATAGTTTTCACCTATCCATGTAGCTGGTTGAGGTGTTATTTCATCCTCATTGCTAAAGCCAGTCCCTCTTGCTATTAATGGAGCTTTCTTTGTCACATACTCAGTTTGATGACTTATATGTAATATTGAATTTGCTGCAATATTTAGTATCCCTTTGTAATAGTCTGTGTATCTTTTTCCGTCAGGATCTTGCTCTAGTAATTTTCCTCCTTTTCCTAAAAAACGTAAGCCTTTAGTTCCACTTTTCCAATTAAAATCTAATAATGCACCACCACATTTATCATCTAAAGCTAATACTTTAAAGCCAGCATCAAACATATATGCATCTACAGGATTACATAAATAATTATTTTTATCAAACATACTATTTATAAATGCTTCCATTATTTCTGGATCTTTTCCTCTGTTTTTGTCAAACTCTTTAATCTCATAAAGATGTTGTTTTAATCTTCTTCTCCAACACTTGTTAGTAATTACTAGGAGGGTTAAAACATTAGTTTTTGTCCCAGATAAGTTGTTTTCTATTGATGAATGTGGGTCTTCTGTTCCATATGCCCCTCTAGGTATCATTAAAGCAAGGCTAGGTAGAACTTCATTTTCTATCGGGTTAAAATCTTGAATGTCAGTATGATAAAAAGCTTCGACCATCTTTTTAGCTAGATATATTGGCTCTCCTTTATTTTCTATAAATTCATCAGCTATTAAATGAGATTCTGCATTACTTCCTAATCTTGGAAAGGTAGTTTCATTAGAAAGCTTATTCTGCATGTAGTCTACGCAATCTCCGTCTAAGCCACCTTCTCCTGTTAAAAATGAACCTAGCTCATCATAAGCAAAGCCTTCATTTCTCATTCTTGCTAACCAATTAATGACCCAAGGCCAAGGAGCATATCCATAAGGACTATTCCATCCTTTTAAATATTTATAAACAGAAAGATCTGATTCTTTTATAACTTTCTCTTGGTGTTTAAGAATATTAGGGCTGTTGAAATAATTTATAAGTTCAGGTGTTGTTCTCTTTGTCACATTATCTATAAATCTAAAAGTTCCTAGAAGTGTATTGTGATTGGTTTCATAACAGGCTCTATCAAGATTAACTAAAGTACTTGTGTTGTGATACTTAGATTTTTTAGGGTTGTACTTCATGGTTTTGATTAGGTAATGGTGTGCAATAGATACTCAGTGTTTATAGAACTGAGGTGGTGGCGGTGGTCAGAAGGTGATAACTATTTCATCACCATCTTCTGACTTGGTCAGCTTTTTAGCTTCATAAGTAGCTCCAGTGAGAGTGTCATAGAAGAGAACTGGTTTCTTCAGTTCATCTGGAGTTAGATTTGTTAGTTCAAAATAGAGGTCGGAATACTTCATTTGAATGACTTTTTAATCCAAGACATAAGGCGAGGTTGGGCTAGGCAATTATGCCTGGCTGGGTTATCTAGGACTGCTGTTAGCTTCTTACATAGCTCCACATCAAATTGTTGTGGTGGGCAAGAGGATAAGGCATCCCTACACGTTTTAACCTCTTCTAGGTTGATCTCGAAAGCAAATTCTTTCATTGCTTAATAATTTCCTGAGTGTCTTTTAACCATTTGATTTCTTCTTCAACGCATCTTGTCAACGTGAATAGAAATTCAGGAACAGTTCTTTGTTTAGATGAATAAGAAACAAGAGCATCTCTTATGTGATCTAAAGCATCAGGATCATTTGGTACTTCAAAAGCAAGAGTAGTAGGTACTGTTACCTTTGGAGTAAAAGGTTTGATGTCTTTTGGGAGAGGAAATAGTTCAGTGGTCATTGTAATTTTTGGAGTTGAAGGTGTCTTTGCTGGAGGAGTCTCTCATTAGTGGGGCTATCTCTGAACCCTCTTAGGACAGTTACAGCACATACAGTAATGAAAAGAACATAAACAGCGAGGAAAATAGGAGTTTTGTACATAGTGTTCAGGTACATTGAAGCTAGTTTTTAGACACTAGCAATGGTGTGTTGCAGTTTGTTATATATCCTCCTCTAGTTGAAAATCAATAACAATTCCTGTCTTACCTTCAAACTCCCATCTGTGAATTCCCTCAAATTCTATGTCCCTAGATCGCAGTTCACCTTCCTCAGAGTCAAAGAGATTGAATCTAATAGTGTCATCATCAGACACGTTTAGTTCTTCGTGTTCTTTTAAAATCTCTTTTAATAGACCTAATGTCATTGGTGGATCTATGTGCTCCATTAGCCCTCCTCTTCTGGGGCATAACCCCATTTCTCTGTAACTGAGATAGTGTTTGAGTAGGAATTGAAATAAGATTGCAACTCTTCTGGTAGATGCTCCCATTGAATATCATCATCTTCATTTAGTTCGATGATGCAATGAAAGTGATACTTAATTCGTTTAGACATTAGCCCTCCTCCAATGGATAGTGAAACCACTTGTTATTAAAGAATACGTATAAATACTCACAATTCCAGGATTTCCAAAAATCCTTAGTTTCTTCTAGGTTTTTATTAGTGAAAGGCTTGATGACCTTTGGATTGGGAATACAAGCAGGGTTCCCTGTCCTTTCGTGGTAGTAGAGGGGTTGGGGTTCCCTTGTTTCTTTGCTGTCCCATATGTCAGTAGTTTCAAGGCAGTCCATTGACCCTCCCCTCACTAACTGTCTGACCTTTTTAATAGAGTCATACTTCCTTAACTCTGGGAACTTAGTCTTTGGTTCACCGTCTAAGCGGCAGAAGACAGCTTTGATTCGATTACTTGGTAGTAAGTAACCAATGGCAGATCGTGTACTCATGGTTTCACCTCCTCATATTCATTAGGTTCAAACTCAGTTTCACCATTTGTACTCTTTAGATAAGTGACTGCTTTGTAAAGCCAGTGTTCCTTGTTAGCTACATCATTTAAATCAGATTCAAATTCTTGAAATTCTTTAAGAGCCTTGTCTCTTTCCTCTTTCGTTTTAAATTCAAGGTATCCATCATCATGGATGTAGTAGTTGATAAAGAATCTAGTCATGGCTCCACCTCACTCTGTCGCTTTGTATGTTTAGCCCACTCCCAATCAATTAGGGCGAGGTCACCATAGTTATCAGGGTCTTCGTCTTGCCACTCCCACCGACTGATCTCATAGCCCATAGAAACAAGCTTCCGATAGATCTCATCTGGTGGAGCCCAAGGAGTAGTAAAGGAGATACATAGTTCCCCTTTAGTAAACTCATCCACTTCTACTTCTTCGTTGTTTAGATCCCATTTACATCCCCAGTGTTTAAGCCTCCAGTCATACCAGCGATCATCTTGTTTGCCACTACTAGGCCATTTCCAGAAGACATGTTCAGAGTCATTGGCGAGCTTGTATACTTCCTTTTCTGGTAGCTCACCTTTCTTTGCTACTACTTCTTTAGCATTATATTTATCTTTCAGAGTTTTAGAGGCTGGGATGTTAGGCCAGTCTGGTTCAGGTATTAGCTTATTGAAAGGTCTTTCACCTTTGAATAGCTCCTTTAGTTCGTCAAGTTTTGAGGCATCACTATGGGTGATGTCTACTTCATTAGAAATCCAATTAGGCATGATTAAAGCTCCTGTATTTTGTCCCACATCTGACCATAGACTTTTAGCCAAGTCTTCTGATCATCAGTGAGGTTTGGATAGGTGTGCAGAATATCGTCAGCACTTAGATAGGCAAGGCTATTTGCTTTGCAGTAGTCACCTAAGACATCGGTCATGGTGGACATCAACCGAGCTTGATAGTTGGTAGTCATTATTAGTTCCTCCACATAACTGGGGCTCCTTCCTCTTCTATCTTCTTGGTGTGATGGAAGAATTCGAGGCTGCCTCCATCATTTCCTTCATCATCTTGTAGTGGAATAATTACAGTTCCATCACTTAGTTTGATCATTAAAGGTGATTTACTCCAGCCACTTTCTTTAGTCTCTTCTGAGGTCATGTAGCGTACTGAAGCTATCTTTTTACCAACCAAGGCTTTGGTCATTCGATCATTCCATCCTTTCTCTTGTTGAGCTTCTTCTCTAATTCTTTTAGTGAACTCCCTCTTCTGCTTTAGAACTTCTTCAGCAGTCGGTAGGTCTTCAAGATTCTTTTTGGTAGTAGGCATGGTTAAATTTGCGAGTGTACAGCGATGAGTTTAGAGACATCTCAGGTCTAGTTAGCTAACCCCACTGGTCAGCCATAGCATCTGCTATGCCTTGGAAGGTAGTAGAGCGTAGTTTCCATCTATCTTTTGATGGAGGTAACCAATGGAGTCTTTGTCTCTCCCTATCAGGTAGTCCTGAGACATCGATGAAGTCAGTTCCCTTTAGTTTGGGTAATCCTTTAAGCCAGAAGCCAGTCTTCTTCTGCTCTGCATGCCCAAATTCATATGGTTGGACATACTGTGTGGCTTTGCCTAGTTTTGATCGACTAGACAGGGCTCCTACTGGGTTCTCTATGCATATCTTTGGACAGTTAGCAGTCCAGATAGCTTCAACGAATTTAATAGCAGCAGGTTGCCTACCATCGGCTACCTTTTCAGCCCATCGACTAGCACCCGACACGCTGAGATGCGTACACGGTGGGTGTGCAATGATGAGATCCCAGTTATCATCAAGGATTTCAAGGACATCTCCCTGAATATGTTTATTACTTGGTTGGTCAGTAGGTAGGAGATCACATGACCATGCGTCATGCCCTTTGGCGGCAAAGGCTTCTCTCACTATCCCTGAATATTCACAGGCAACTAATACTCTCATGACTCCTCCTCATCTGTAGACCAGCAGAGAGAGCCTCCACCGAATGTGAATAGATTGCCACCAACTGAGATGCATTTTGTAGTCCTGCACTCTTCAGGATCGGCATAAGGCTTGAGATCTTCTATCATTTCTGGGCTATTTGTAGAGGTGTTTAAGTAGTAGGCAACAATAGAGAGCCATACATCTTTGGTGAACAGTGGCATGTACCAGCCATTCCATGTTTGGTTAGGGTTATACCAACCCTTAAAGCTTGGCGGCTCCTTGTCTACGTTATTGGGGCAAGGAAGATAAAACATTGCAGGCTTCATGACTCCTCCTCCTCTCTTCTCTCTAGTCTTGTTATGGCGAGAGTCATGCACCAATCAAGGTCATACTGGTAGCTCTCAGGGTCGGAGTATTCTGGAGACTCAAGGAGTACATCTTGATACTCTTGTTGTAGCTCTTCTTGTGTGTAGTTCATGCCCCCCTCCTCTCTGTTCTTTCTGCTCTAGCGGTTGCTAGTTTTCTACTAGCTAATTGTGCTAGTTGGAGACGTGCCGATCTTGTCGCCTCGTCAGGACTAGCTGATAGCCAGTCGGATAATTTTAAAAGGTTAGTCATAAGTAGAAAAGGTTTGAGGTTCTTTGTTCCATGGTTCAAGGAATCCCATGTATTTTTCAAAGCAATACTGGAGCCCCTCTCTAGAAGGCCAAGAAGCACCGTGGGTTTTGATGCGTTTCTTAAAGACTTTCTGTCTCTTATCATCAATGTTGAGAGGCATGAGTTTACCCTCCTGACCCCATCGGTCAGCCTCCACCTGATGCGTCTGGAGACGCTGGAACCATGCTGTTTTGGCTGTTAGTTTGACCACCCTATAAAAAGATGGACGATAGGAACCAGTACAGCAACAAATTTGATTTAATTCGAAATTTTTGGATGTAGTCATAAGATTCACCAACTACTATTCATAAGACTCCAGAACTCTTCGTGTGACGTTGTATAGCCACCATGAGTCTCTGGGTTAAGGTTGCTCATTGGTATGTTATCCATCATTTGATGAACATCTACAAAGCCTTCCTCCCTTCTTGGTGGTGTTAGTTCTAATTGCTTATACATACTTCTAATAACTTGTTTAGGTACTTTTCTCGCTCGCTTTTCATTTCTCACATAACAATTTTCTAATTCAGCATCTAGCCAGTAGCACTCCCATTTAATGAGGTTTGATAGTTTTAAAAGTGGTTTTCTATGTTCTGGCTTGATGTTAGTAGCATCAACTATTACTGATATCCCCTTCGCTACATACTCATTAATCGATTGATGTAATAAAGTTTCTATCTCTGACCAATTGCCTTGTATCTCTTCACTTCCATATAATTTTGCTCTAATAGCATCAGTAGAAACTATTACAGCATTTTTATCTCTACCTAATTTCTTTGCGTAAGAACTTTTACCACTGGCTGGAATCCCTACTATTAAAAAGCATTTAATAGAGTTGGTGCTTGTTAGATCCCCTCTAAAATCTTTTTGTATAAATGTTTTACCCTCTGCATCATTGATTAGATCCATGGCTGCTTTGTACTCTTTATTAGTTAGGGAGACCCCTAAGTCCTCCCTGTAAAAACTTGGGATAGTTTTAAATCCCATTGAAACATCCACCAAGGAGCCATAAGACCCCCTCGGTTTGATGTTGGGGCCATACATGACCTCCCATCCCTTAAGACCGTCCTTAAGGATGCGTTCAACCATTTGGATTTGTACCTTATCGGCTGAGAATTTGAAGCGAATTTCATTAGTCATAAAGATTGATCCTCGTAAATTTTATTGACTAGGGCGTTGTAGGCATCTAGGCAATCCCCCAGTGATGCCCCCTCCCCCCATTGCTTTTGAATGGCTGCCCATTCCTCTGGGTGGGTGTATGGGAGATCATCATAGATCCCGTTCAGGGTGTCTTCTTTATGTGGTGTGCTCATGGCGTGGGATCTCCTGTAACTGTGTCTAATAGGTCTAGAGCATCCTTTAAGGCTTCTCTGGCTTCCTCTAGGTCGTCTAAGTGTCCAGTGATTAGAAAACTATCTCTCAAGCCTTTTGAGTCTTCTTGATTGATAATAATTTTCAATCGATCATCTAAGGTTTTAAGATCCTTAGTGATATTTTCAAGTACTGAATAACTCATTATCTGTTCCTCTCTGCCGCAGTGGGTGCTGCGTTGTAGTAGCTTTCAGACTGTTCTATGTCTTCCAGTTCTTGGCGTTCTTCTTCTGTTAGTTCTGGAAGCTCTAGCGACTCCTCAAAACTAATTTTTTGCCGATAGTCCATAGCTTAAAAGTACCTCAATTAGTAGGGTTAAAAGAAACTCGTTAGAGTCCCTTATTGAATCCCATAAAAGGGACTCAATGAGAGATACTAAGAATTAAGAATTAATTAATTCATTAATACAGAATGCCTGACGCATTGCCTCAGTCTGTCCGATAGTACGCTTTATTAAAAGGATGATGATTAAAGGAATATTCTCTACAGCATCCAAGAATCTAGCGTCTGTAGTATCTCCTGAGGTCGTTTTGTATGTCTTGCCTAGTATCTTTAATAATTCTGGATACTCTTTGCCATACTCTGAGGAATTCCAGCCTACAGCAACATTTAAGCCATATTTAGCAGCATGATCAAAAATATTCTCTTTGATGCCTAGTTTCTCCCACTGTTCAAACTGCTCAATGCCACCATATGAAAGCGTTAAATGTAACCCTAGTTCTTTGCATAGTTCATAATTTCTCCCGTAGCAATTATTAGCCAATTTGGTGTAATCGTAGTATCTGAGAGTCTTATTTATAAATCTCTCGTTTAGGTAGTCATAACTATTATTCAAAGCCTCAAAAATAGAGCCATACTTCTGAGGATTTAAATTAATTCCAAAGCATTCAAGGATAAATCTAGAATCATCCTTATTTATAGTTACAGGCTGGGTTTCATAGGCTATATCAGACACTACATTACTTCTGAAAGATATTAAAGACTTATTGTCATTCTTACGGTAAAATCTCAAAACTTCTATAACTAAACGTCTAAGAAATATTGGTCTAGTCATTAGATTTGAATAGGCGTTATAGCGTCTAGATCTACACTTAATTTTATTAGGCATATGAACTGGGTTCCCACTGCTAAACAAGCATAAACCAGCGCACGCACTAGTTCTCATAGGGCAACTGTCTTTACTAGGAATTAAGCAAAGTCCAGCAGTTGGTATGTCTAATATTTTTCCTGACTTCTCAAGCTTTGGATTTGATCCAATAGTTAGAAAATTTGAACTATCTAGATTATATATAGTTGATAGATTCTTATGATCTGGTGACCACTTCTTAGACTTAACCTTGAAAGTATCAAGATTAATTGAACATGTTGGGATAGTTTGAGTCATTAGCTTAATTAGAAGCATTTAGTAGATATTTGAATATTAGCGAACTTCTATAAGCTTTCAAAACTTATTAAGTCTATATCTTCAAAACTTAACACTAATAAACATTTCCACAATCTCCCCAGAAATAGAAATAAGAAAACCGACTATCAGGCCCGCTGGCCTTTGACTAGAGCAAAAATACCTAAAAACTGGGTATATTAAGTGGAAAACAGGCGATTTTGGGCAATATGGCGAATATTAAGCGGTTTGCAGCCGATTCCAGGCAGATTTGCCTCTGCGTAACTGTCTAACAGGCAGTTGTGCAAGCTTCAAGAACCCAGTTGTAGCAAGGGATTTCAGCTTGTCCATTAATTCTGGACTGGACACGAGACACACGAGACTGAATTGTTAAGCCCAAAGCAGCCGATTCCAGGGCATATCCCTAGGTATTTATACTCACAGTTTCTTTTTTTTCCTTTTCCGACCAATCCCACCGAGGCGGCGCCAGACCACTCAAATTTTTTTTACCCCAAATAGGTGTTTTTTAAGAGCAAGTAGGGGAAAGCTTATCCATCAAGTTCACACGACTTAAAATTGACCTTATAGCTTAATTTTATGTAAAAGTGGCAGTTTCACCGTCAGATTTCGAATTATATTCGCGTGTTACAGGTCGTCCGGTACCTACAGACCGTGGAGCACGTATGAAAATGGCTCCAGAAGTCAATAGATTCATCAAAAATAGGGAATATGAACGTCCACAGAAGACTGCATTTCAAAAAGGAGCCGATCTTTTAGGTAAAGCAGCCATAATTGGTGGTGCTTTGGCGGCTGGACATGCAATTGGAGGTGGTTTTAGGGGTAAGACAGCAGAAAACGTAGGAAAAGTAGCTGACGTAGTGCAAAATTTGGCAAAAACAGGTGATGTAGGGGCAGAAGGGGGAAAAGTAGTTCAAAACGTAGCTAAAGCTGCTACAGGGATGGCTACATACCCAAATGAGATGTATGGAGCTCTACAGCAAGAAGAAATGCTCAATAATTTAGCTCAACCAGCAGTAGATGTTCAAACATCTGTTGCAGACAGGAGTACAGCTCTCGCAGATCGTATATTAAACAGACCAGGCGGTGATTTAGACAGGCTTGACAACTTTGTAGTAGATATTCCACCAAATACAGGTGGTGGGGATACTATTTTACCTAAAAAACCGGATGTAAGTGCTCAAATAGAGAGTGTAACGGAAGAACAAGTACCTTTAAATGCTTTTGGAGTCCCTTATAAAGAGTGGGACCCAATAACAAAGACGGTTAAAGGTGAGAAGGTTATTGTTCGCCCTGGATGGAGTGAAGAACAGAAGCAGGCGCAAGCTGAGAAAATATATGGCGAAAAATTAACTAAAGCTGAACGTGTTCCCCTCCATCGTCAGTATGCAACTATACAAAGTGATCAAAACCAGCCTGATTATCCAGCAGAGGGTTCAACACAAGAGGCAGTAGATAATTTTCTCCGAAATAGATACAATCAAGCAACTGAAGAATCTTTAAGAGCTATTCCTGGAATATCAGATTCAACAGATGTCGCTATGAAAGAAGGGGTACCAGGGTGGAGAGTACCTCCTGGTAAACCTATATATGAAAAAACTAAACAATTACAAGCTCCTTTTCCTCCTGTCCAACCACTTCCTCTTAATGATCGAGGATTAGACAGTGGTGGAGGTGCTTTAGTACCTTCATCTCCTCAACCAACTGAAATAGTAGCTACAACTCCAGAAAGTAGTGAAGTAGTTTCTAATGAGGGTGGGCTTAGACAAAGAGTAGAAGATTTTGGGAACAGAGCAGAACAACATGTAAAAGACTGGTGGCACTTAGATAATGAGAAGTTAATGGGAGATCTTGGTAAAGCACTTAATCAAGATCCAACTATCCCAATTCCTATTATTGGTAGAGCAGCAGAAACAGCTGGTGTACTAGGACCTGCTCTTGCTAAGCAAGGTTTGATTAATACAGGTCAAACAGCTAAAGCTCTATACGGCTATGGAAAGAGTGCATATGAAAAAGCACAAGATATTTATTTAAAGTCTCAGATAGATAGAGCGAGTATGGGTGTAGGTGGAGGAAAGCTTGTAGCACCCAACTTCTCAGTCAGTGGCTCGCCATTGTCATATGTGCTGCAAGATCAGATAGATCAGGGTTGGAGTAGACATGATGCGGCTATTGCACCATTAGCAAAGAACCTTCAAGCTGCGTTTGGAATAACACTTCCTACTGGTCAGGTAGCTATAGGTGAAGATCATCAGTTAAATGATCATCCAGATATAGGTTTAGGTGAGACAGACATGGCGCCATCTCGTAATCGCGCTGAGAATGATAGAAGATCAGATTGGAAAAATGTTTCTCTTAATCAGTACAACAAATATGCAAGTTTCAAGGATAAAGATATTTTAGGAGAAGGTTCTCTGACACCAGATGATATAGAAATTCGCACAGACATAGATGTTGACGATCCTGTTCTTTCTAAGAGCCTTTATGGTAGACGTGTTGGAAGAGGAGAAAAACAAAAATTTATTACTGGTTTAAAAGCGAGAAATGAAGATGTCTATAGCGGTGAGGGTACTTCAGGAATGAGAAGAGGTACTTCTTCTGATTATGAAACTCACTTTGGTTCTGACGTTCATATTCCTAAGGAGGATGTAGTTAATGCATTGCGCCAAAAGTACTTAGATGCATCTCTCTTAAAGGGTTATAAGAGAGGTCAAGAAGCTAGATTACCAGCAAGAAAAGAAGGAACTGGCTTTACATTAGAAGGTAAGAGAGGAACTGGAAGTAGTGTTGGCGAACTTGGTTCCTTGTCAGGAGTAATTAACTTTAATTCTCCTGATGACAGACCAAAGAATCCAATACAAGCAGGATTTGATGCTCTTACAGAAGGTATACAAACAGGAGCACAAAAAGAGGCTGCTGAAAAAGTAGGAAAGAAAATGGCAGAAAGGGAACAACAAGGTAATCTTTTTGAAGATAACGAGGAACAGCAGCAAGGAAGTACTGAATGGGTAAGATCTCCAGATGGGAAATTAAGAAGGGTACAAATTGATGATCCATGGTAAAGGGTTTAATTCCTGATTAATTAGCGATGGTAAATTACTTCTAGATAAAACTTTCTCATGATCTTTCTCGAACCAGTTATTGCTGCTCTCTTAGGTGCCGGTGTAACTGCACTTGCAGTTTTCTTTAAGAAAAATTTAGCTGCAAAAATGGTCTTAAAATACGGCCCGTTAGTGAAGAAGGCATATGACATCATTGATCCAATTTTAGATAAAAATTTAACGAATTGGAATGGTGGTCAAGTCGATCAAGCTTTCGAATTAGCAATCAAGGCTGCATCTGATGGCGAACTAACGGAAGATGAAATTAAGAAGATAGCTGTTCATATGGCTGCTTCTTGGTTACCTGCTGCAGCTGCAGATAAAGTACGCATCCTTGAAGCTAAGGGTACAACTGAAGATCAAGATATAGTTACTAAATCAATTACCAAAACCGTTAACGCTTCTTAATCATGGCTGCAGGAGTAAAATTAGTTGATAACTTAGCAAGTTTTACGGATGCTTACGGCACCAATAAAAACTTTAAAAAGCGGGACAAGAACCTAAAGGTTAACCCATGGGCAGATGCTGGTTCTTTAAGTAGAGATAAGTATTTCGATCCTGATAAAACAACTGGTAGTGCTCAGTGGAAAGGTCTTTTAGATGATACAAACCCAGATGTTAGAGATAATGAATTTTATAACTCTGCAAGGTCATTCATTAGTCCTGATGAAAAAGGGTTTAAACCAGCTGATGATGCTTATAAGAAGTGGGAAAATTTTGCCTTTAATGATTTTGCGCCAGGTAATAAGACAGGTGGGTTAGCAGATAGAGTTGATACGGCTGATGTGCAGTCGTTTTATGATACATATTATGCCTCGCGTCTAATAGACGACGAAACTTTCGTAGGTTCATCCAACCTTAGATATATGTTTGAAGAACCTGCTAATGCTGGTAGTACTGAAGCTAATCCTAATGAGGCTAACAAAGCTCCAAGTCAGGAGGTAACAGTGTAATGGGAAAAAAGAAAGAAGCTAGAGAGCGAACTGCAAGTGAATTAAGAGACGTTGCAATAAGAGGACTACTCGGTAAGTTACCTGGTAATTGGCCCATCATTGCTGACATAGGAATGCACATAATGGGTCCAAGTACTGATGCTGCTTTAGAGAAAGGAAAACAATATTTAGGTGATGTAGTGGGTGGTTATTGGAAGCGCATGGGTGAAGAACCTGCTAGAGCTGTTTATGATAACTTGACGGAGAAGAAGGCTCCTTCTGCAACAACGAAAGGACTGCTTAGAGATGCAGATCCTTTCTTTAATCCTTTACCTCCTATTCAGGAAAAATATCCAACTAAAAAAGGAGGGGAGGGAACTCGTTGGGTAGCACAGGAAGGGGGTCCTAAATATGGTATTCACAGAAAAGATGATAAATACTTAGAAGATGCAGGATGGAAAAGACCTTTTTATGAAAATCCAGAAGTAACTGCAGGAGTTGTTGGTGCAACTTCAGCTGCTGCGCCATTGATTGCAGGTGGCTTAGCTTTGAGTGCATTTGCTGAAGGTGGAAAGCCTCGTTCATCTTATTCAAATTCTGTTGACGGCTATGATTTAAGTGATACAGGTAGTAGATCTTCTAATGAATACAACCCAAGTGTTGAATCAGCAAGAGAAGCTGCTCGTGCGAAGACTGAGTTAGAAAATTTAAAGCATGCTCATAAAAAAGAACTTATAGAGTTAAGAGGTGAGGCGGGTACTCCAGGTGTACAGGGAGGTTCTTCAGGTGTCGGCTCTTCCGGTATTTCTACTGATGTAGATAGATTTCTTAGTAACGTTTATGGGAATAGAGGAACGACTAAGTACTTCTAAATGAGTGAACGTATAATGAATAAAAAAGTATAGATAACAATGGGACTAAGTTTTAAAGAGGCTATGGAGCTGGGTGAGAACTATGGAACTGGACCCAGCAGTAGCAGTAGTAGTGGAAGTGGATTTGGTGGAGCATTTTCTAAGAACTTTGGAAAGAGCTTCCTTGATATGTGGAAGAATCGTAACGCGGGTGGCGGTGGAAGTGATGATGGCAAGAACTACTTTGGTCCAAGTTCTTTGGGAGGAGGTTCAATATCACCTATAGGTAGTGGTGGTAAACATTTTTTATACCAATACACTCATCCACAGGCAACTATTATGCCAACAGCTCCATCTCAACCTGGTTTTGGTGAGCAGCTTGCTCAGACTGCTATTGGTGCAGGGGTCTCTGCAGGTGTGGGTTCACTGTTCTGTGATGAAAGACTTAAAGTTGATATAGCTCCACTAGAAAGTACTGAAGTTAATGATTCTTTAGCTGAGATTGCATTCTTTGTTAAGGGGCTCCGTGAGTGCGCTTGAGAAGTTAAAAAAGTTAGAGCCGATTCAATTTCGGTATAAAGAAAATATAGATCCAACTCAATCGTTAAGAGCTGGTTTTTCGGCACAACAAGTACAAGAAATAATCCCTGAAGCTGTGCATGAAGTTAATGGAGTTTTGATGCTTGATTTAAATGTTTTGCGGAATTACTTATCATTAGCTAAAGAGGAGTTATTGTCTAAGAGTTAGAGCCACTAAAATAATTAGATATAAGTATTTAGAAAGTTAAATCATGTACGGACAATTAGCAGGTAGATTAATGCCTTACCTTATGAAAGCTGGAGGTTCTAATGCATTACCTTGGCTTATGAGGGGAGGAGCTGCTGTTGCCGGTGGTGCTCCAAGTCTGTTACAAGGTGATTTAGGCGGAGCGATTCTTGGTGGCGGTTTAGGTGCTGCTAGTACTCTTGGTATGCGTGGTTTAGGAACAGCACTTACAAATCGAGGCGCTGCTGCTACTGCTGGTTTAATTGGTCGTACAGGAATAGGTGCTCAACGAGGTCTAGGTCTTGCTGGTAACTTAGCAAATCAAGAATTCGGTGCTGCATTAGCTGGAGCTGCCATTCCCGTTGCAACTGGTATGGGTATTCAAAATATTACTGGAAGAGTGGGAGGTGCAGTAAGAGATCGTCTTGGTGGTACTGCCTCTGGTCAACTAACAGGAAGAGGAGATCCTAATTCTGGAGATGTTTTAGGTAGTGGAAATTTACCACCAGGAACGATTGACCGGATGATTGGACCACAAGGTAATTACTGGTATCGCTTAGATCCAGCAGGAGTTCCAGCAGGAGATAGACTTGGTAGACAATTAGATGCAAGAGCGAACGCAAATGTAATGAATATTCTTGGTGACACCGGTTTTGCTCAGACTGAAAGGATGCAGAAAGCAGACCTTGCTCGTCAAGCCGCTGCTAAGCAATTAAAAGAGAATATTGAGATGGCTAGAAAGATGAGTGAAGCTTCTCAGGCATCAGGATTTAATATGGCTGAAAATATGAATAAAGGTGTTGCAACTGCAATGATGAACAGAAATAACTTTAATTACTTCCAATAAGGACTATGAGCAACCAGAGACAGCTCAATAATCGCAGAGATAATTTCTTAACTAAGATTAATAACATCTTAGGGATGGGAAATAATTCTTCTGTTGGTAGGATTAATTATTGGGACCCAACTATTCCTGATCCTAGATTTGATCCTACAAAACAAGGACCACAATATGAACAATTACCTGATGGAACATTAATCAAGGATGGTGTAATTATTAGTGAAGATGCACCTACTGGGTGGTTAGGTATACCTAGAGTTTTCGCTGGTGCATATGATGCATTACCTTGGACTACAGGTGATCTTGATAAGAGAGGATCAGGTTTAGATCAATGGAAAAGAAGAATAGATGCTCCAGGTACGTTAGGAGGTGTACCTATTCAGATATTTGCTGAAAAGAAAAATACAGATTACGATCCTACAAAAGCAGTTACATCGGACCCAGTTCCAAACATAGGTTCTGGTTTATCAGTTGGAAAGATTGTACAAGATGCTTATTCGGGATGGCGTGATAGGCGGATCGCGGATAGAGGTGCAGAAAGAAACCTTCTTTATAACCAGATAGCGAATAAATATGCTTATGACTTAAATAAGGCTGGGATGCTTGAGGCTATGAATACACCATATTGGAAGGCTAAAACATCGTTAACGGCACAACAGGCACTGGCTATTCCACGTCTAGCCAAGGCTGCACTTATTGAAGCAAGAGCGAAGTCACAAGATGCGGCGAATGAATTTGGACAATTAGGATTAAAGAGAACATACTTCTCACCTTAGTTAGTTTCACCATTGGTAGAATCTAAGTAGTATTAATTTATAAGTTGTAGACAATGGCTGATGACGCATTAAAAAAGGCAGAAGCCGAACAGAAAAAGGCGAATAAAAAGTATACGATTGATGGACGTGTTTATACCGTTGATCAGGAGACAACGAACCAATTAGTACTGGACGAGGCAGCTGCGGCGCAAACGCGGATCAACATGAAGTTGGCTGCGGAAGAAGATAAGGGACTGAAGACATATTTCACAACAGAAGAGATGAGATCTGCTCAAGCAGCTTCAGATCTTAAAAAAGGTGAGTATGAGGCAATTGGTAAACAGGATCGATTAAAGGTAGGTGTTGAAGGTTTAGAAAGAAGAAAACAGTTAGAGACTGAAGGAGCAGAACAACGAGAGACTGCTGAGACTGTTGCTTATCAAACTCGTTTAACAGAAGGTGAGAAAGGAAGACAAGAGCGATTAACCCAAGCAGAAGGTCTTGCAGAAAGTGGAAGGCAGGCTCGTGAAAC
>TARA_R100000700_G_scaffold10220_1_pt1 | contig 16562 bp, 26 predicted proteins | sample TARA_R100000700 | Tara Oceans TARA_R100000700 (sample SAMEA2622810) | marine metagenome | biome: marine biome (ENVO:00000447); feature: marine epipelagic mixed layer (ENVO:xxxxxxxxx); material: "saline water (ENVO:00002010), including plankton (ENVO:xxxxxxxx)" | depth 120 m | reverse complement strand
CAACTGCTCGATTTCTTGCCGCAAACGCAAGCCAATTGAATAAATCTCCAGGGCCTCGCCTTGAAAAGATTCAAGTTTCTGGACTGCACCCTCGCGTGCTTCCAGAGCCTTGCCCTTCTCGACAAGCTCCTGCTTGTTCTTGGTGTAATCGGACCAAGTGCCTTTGGTGAATTGATCGATCTTGTCGGCAAGCTCATCGGGGACGCTGCCCTTGGGCAGTTCCATTTTGTTCCCGCCGAAATCAAACTCGATTAATTCGATTTCTTCCTCTTCCTCCGGGTCGGCTTCCGCATCTTCCTCTTGAGGGTCATCCTCTTGGGCTTCCGCTTCTAGCTCGTCGGGGGTTTCGGGTTCTGAAACGTCATCGGCTTCCGCTTCCGGCGTTTCAATGGTTTCTGCTTCGGCTCCGTCTTCAACGGCGGCCAATTCATCTGCCATAATTCTCTCCATCTATGGGATTGCGGCGCATCACTGCGCGGCTGTATTTCCTCCATTAAAAAACCCGGCCTGAGCCGGGTCGATTGGGGGAACTGGTTGGCCGGGCAACCCCGGCTGCGCTGGTTGGCCGGGCAACCCCGGCTGCGGCTGAGTTACAGCCTCTACCTTGTCTGCCAGATCATCAGCCCCCACTACATCCATATGACGCAGTAGCATCGGGCCAATAAACGGCGCTGCGGCGGGGTACACCCGCAGTATTTCAAGTAATGCCTCGCGGGTTTCTTCGCGCTGTGTGGCGAAATTCGGGCCGCTTTCAACGGTTACATCGTAGGTGCCAACCCCTAGATTATAGAGCTTGCGCTCACCATCCTCTTTAAATTCGCCGGGGTTTTCTTGGGTTAGGTTAACAACGTTCTCTTTTTGGTCGGGGCCAAGTATGCGGATGGCTTCCCGGGCCCCATACACATGGGGGATAATTTCCACCAAGCACCGCCCAGCGTACTCAACGGCGCGATTCAGGTTATCAACGAAATGATAGTTGCTGATATCGCCCTGGCGCTCGCGGGCCAAGATTGCCCTGCCGCTTGTTTCATTCGATCGCGCGCCCAACGAACTATCATAAATCCCAGTAATGGCCTTGATATCATCTGATGCGTTTAGAGCCTCTTGGATGGCGCCCGCGGGCACGCCCGCAAAAGGCTGCCGTTGCGGCGCCGCTTGGCCCTCATATTCCAGGTGGGCGTGGGAGCGTGTGTTAGCGGTTGCCCATTTTTCTTCATGCCCCTTCGGCACAAAACCTTTCGGGCCGATAAACGGCGCACGGGGGGCCAGGGCCACCAACTCAGTAGAGGCGGAGCGCCAGTAATTGAACATCTGCTGCGGGTCACGGGCATCGCGAATTAGTGAGCGGAAATGCCTGCGCCCTTCGCTGTAAACCTCATCACCCAACACAGGACAAATCGGAATCGTAGAGCCCGGCCACTTGGACTCCTCAAGAACATCGGCGCCAGACATAACCCGGCGCGTGACTTCGTTAAATGTGCTTTCGCGTTCGCGGACAGCCTCTAGCCCCGTGTCAATGCTGGCAGCGGTTAGGACTTCATCATCCTTGAGCTGCTTGGCAATCTCCGAGTCCATACCGCCCGCGACCAAAACCTCCCGGGCCAGATCGGGCAAATGTTCTTCGCGGACAACGCGGCCATTATTGAGTTGAACGATCTTCTTTTTGACCTGTGTGCGCTCCCAATACTCGGCAACGCGAATATTGTCATCGCTCAACCAATGCTCTACGCCGTCAAATGTCGAGCCTTCAAATTCAACCTTGTCCGCATCAGGGTAAGCCGCCTCGAATTGTTCTTTCGTGTAGAACTCCGAGACAAATGCATATTCCCAATCGCTGGCATCCGCCTCTGAGCTGTTTACATCCCAGTGCACCATCAGGGGGTTTGGGACACGCTTGAAACGGCACTCCATTTCAAACGACATCGGATGTACATAATCGATTTCCAGTCGGAAAAAGCCAAACCCGCTCGTTACTGCGTGATCAACAGCGGTATCCTTAGCGACATCGCCGCCCTTGCGCTCTATGGCGCGTACCAAGCCACCAATGACCTCAGCGGTGCCCTCGTCCGCGCCATTGTCTACCGGGCGCACTTTAACGCCAGGCGTTGTGCGGCGCGCTTCGTTGGTTACTTGGCGAATAAACGTAGGCAGCCTGTTGATAGTGAGGCAGGGGCGGCCCTCTTGGGTGCGAATCTTCTTAATGTCTTTGGGCCACTGATCCGCCAGGCGCGCAAAGCGTATGTCTTCCTGCGCCTCATCTCGGTTGTGACTAGAAACTGTCTGAGATTCGTCGAATTTCTCCAACGCCTCAGCAAGTATGTCTTTATCCATTCACAACCTCGGGGGATTTTATGGCCTCGCGGACCTTGTTTTCTAAGTAGAGTTCCTGCGCGAACTGGGTCCATGTGGCGAAGTCGGGGTTTTCTTCCAGCGCCTCTTCAACCAAGCGCGTGGCGAGTTCAGTCTGAGTTTCCACTAAGCCATCCATCCACCGGACATTGCCGGTGCTTCTACATGTTTCGGGTTTGATTTCTCCCGCGTCATCTGCGGGAATAGTTCTGTAAATGCCCAAACCAGAGCATCCACACGGTCGGGGCTCCCCTGGCCCTCATAGCCCGCTGCCGTCATCTGGCACATTTGGCTTTCAAGCTCGGGGAACGCCCCGACATGCGAGATGCGGCCCAATTGGTACAGGGCGGATATGGGTTCTGCTCTTACATGCTTTCCGCGTGTCGCCCTTACCTCCACAATGGGGAGGCCAGGCCTAGCGGCTTCTAAGGTGTGTCTAACCATATCGCCGCCCTGATTCACTTCGATAACAATTGCATCGGCCTCATAGCGGTCATAGGCCGCAATAGCCCTGTTGGCCCATTCTCGGGGCGTACCGCCCAAGCTGTAGTCATCCAGGACATAGCCGCGCTGATCTTCACCAAGGCCGCAGACAATTATTCCGTGTTCGTTTGAGCCCGCCTCTGAGCTAACCGCAGGGTCAACCGCAATCACTATCCGTTCACAGGTTGCGGCCTCACGGCGGTGGGCATGAATTGTTTGCCTATCCCAAATTGCACCGATCGCGGTGGGCTCGTATTCGCCCAACCAAATGTGTGCGTAGCGGTCCGGATTGTTCTTTAGGTCGAATTGGCGTTCGTCTTCCAACTCTGCCGGAAACCACGGATTATCTGTGTAGTTTGCCCTCACCACCATTGCACTTTGAGGCAAGGCTGTGCCACGCAACAGGCGGTCTATTGGGTCTGTTTCGTGCCTTGGGTTCCAACCGCCCCAAATCTCTGACCCGGGCTTACGAATAGTGGGTCGAAGCAATTCAAGGCTGCGGGCGGATAGCGTCTGCCCTTCCTCAATCCAGGCCGCGTCGTAATCCTCAAACGACTTAACGCTCTCCGCCGTATGGTCTTGCATACCCACGAATGAAATAACGCCGCCGCCGGGCGTGCGAATTTCATCGTTGCGCGCGTCGAAGGCCCCACCAGCTTCGTGGTCTCTGATTTTATTTTCCAGCAGGCGTTTGGCTGAATCCTTAAGGCTTTTCTGGATTTCACGAATGCACAACAAGCTGAACGGAGGTCGGATTAAACAATTCTCGATGCCAAGGCCAGCAAAGAAATGGCTTTTCCCGGACCCCCGGCCACCGTGTGCGCCCTTGTAACGATAATTCCCCAGCAGCGGGCGAAAAACCTTCGCCGTGGGAATATTAAGGCTCGACAATCTCGCGGACTATCTTTTCAAAATGCAGCCCACCGCTTAATTCGGTTTCCTGCTTGGGTTTGCCGAACCCTCGGTCCAAGAGGCTGTTGGCCGCAGATACGCGCGCAGCGTGGGGCGCTTCCTTGTCGTCGGTGATATCGAGCAATGCGCCTATCGCCCTCTTGGCGTGCTGTCTAGCCAGTTCGCGCACTTGCACAGTTGCTTTATTCCGCGCTCCCTTAGGGCGGCCCGGACCTTTAGCCATGATTAAATATTACAACCTCTTGAAAATTGGGTGGAATAAATTAGTGAACCGTATCCCCGAATTGTTCCCTTTCATGCATAGCAACCACTGCCTCAATATCGATCGCTACGAACATCGCTTCTGCTTCTTCGGTGAAGGGGCCAAGGGATACCCAATACTCACCGGTGTTGATGTCATGGGATACGGAGAATAGATCGTGTTTCATTATGGGCCGCTTTTTGGCTTTTGATTCTACGCCTTTTAGCTGCGATATTGGCATAGAGCCCAGGCCGTTTTTTTGGTCGCCGGCATTATTTGTACGTCCGCTTTTTCGTGCCCATCGGCATCTTCTTCTTGCTTTTGGCTTTGGTAGTCTTACGCTTCGCAGGCTTTGCTTTTTTACCCTTCATCATTCCATACATTCTTAGGCCTTTCAATAAAAAACCCCGCGAGTGTGCATCGTCGAGAGGCCCGCAGGGTGTTGTTTAAATAATGCTTGCGCCCTCTTTAGGGGCGGGAAATCATCTTTTGTCTCCGAAGGGATTGAAATCTAAGCATAGCTTTAGATATTAGAAATAGCATATATTGTTATTTGCCCTTTTGCAAGCACAAAATGCAGTGGTCTCGCCAAGCCTCTTCCCGCGTCATTCGCTAACACCCCTTGCCAACCCACCCCACTTATCGAGCTTGTCCAAGCCCTCCTTTAGCCAGCGCAACCTATGGCGGGTGATGGGCGGGTCATCTGCTATTACGATATCTCGCACCACACGCCAGTGCTTCTCGCCACATACAGCCGCAGCCATAACGCAAGCACTCCAAGCATCTTCCGATCTGGCGAACGCAGATTGCACGCTGCCATGCCCCACCATATCCGAGTATTGGCTAATTACCTGCGGTGATCCAACCGCTACATGGTGGCAATTCTGTAGATCTCGGGCAGTTAAAAACTGATCCTCGGTTATCTTGCCACGCCCATGTAAACGATGGATGGTGGTGGGCCATTTTACCCTCGCCCTACTCCTTACCTCTCCGCTTTCGTTCTCGGGGGCTTCGATAATGAGGGGGTCGTGTTGCCCGCGTTGCTTGGTGGGCATTACGGAGTGAAGGGCTTGTTTAGGCATCGTCTAGAATCCCCAGTTGTTCGGGTTTCTTCGGTGGCTCAATGAATAGGTCGGGCTGCGCGTAGGCTTTCTCGATGCGCTCACAGGCGATGTCGAAATACTTTTCTTCTATCTCGATGCCGATAAATTTGCGGCCTAGACTTGCGCACGCAACGCCTGTTGTGCCGCTGCCCATAAAGGGATCAAGAATTGTTTGGGCGTCAGAAGACAGGCGACCAATACACCACTTCATCAAAGCCAAAGGTTTTTGTGTTGGGTGTTGTTTTTTAAGCCCTGCGGGGGATAGGTCAAACACACGCGATGCTTCGCGCCAACCGCTACACCAAGCAATTTCGCAATCGTTAAAATGCATGTTTCGGATTCCCTTATTCCAAACAAACATTTGCTTTGAGCGCGGGAGCAGGTCAGAAAAATAGTTTGCGCCCCATATAATTTGGTGCTTTGACGCTGTTCGGAGCGCAGCAATATGATCGGGGCTAACGGGTTTGTCCCATTGCTGAGTCACATCCGAATCAAACGGGCGTAAAGCGTTACTTCCTCGGTTGTTCCAATCACCCAAACCATATGGCGGGTCAGTCACCACCGCATCCACCGGCTCAAGCGTCGGCAAGATTTCAAGACAGTCGCCAAGGTATAAATTGCAATCGCCTATCTGGACGGGGTTAGGCATACCGCCGTCCCTCATACAGTTTGGCTATCTTGATTTCATCGCCATCAAGATTCGGGATATCAACCAACTCTTTCTCCCATGCGTTCAGGTAGCGAGCAGGCCGTCTTCCCTCAAGCCGTTCACCTGGTTCGGGGTTAGCTTCCACGCCGCTGGCGTCTGTCCTGCATTCAAGCATTTACTCACCATGCCTTTCTGTTCGTCAGTCCATTCGGAATAAGGAATTTCTGAAACGTGATTGGCGTAGTCGTCGGCGCCATCGTCATAGTTGCCCTCCATGACCTTGGTCAGGTTGGCGGGGTTAAGCATCCAGTCAAACGACACCTTCCAACCGCTTGCGCCCCTCAAAAACGGACTACCCCTGATCTTGGCCAAGCATTCGCGCCAGCCATCCCCGCCAATCTCATCCAACCGCTTTCGGAGTTTCCGCCGTCGCGTGTCTGTTAGGCTACGCACGCTTGGCAAGTCACATTCGCGGGCCACCGCATTCCAATCAGAAACAACGGAATCAAGGTCCGGCGAGCCCCTTTTATCTTCTGTGGTTGTGGTTGTGGTTGTGGTAGGTATCGTTTCGGTATTACCGAATTTATTCCCCGGTAAACTCGGATCATTGATTTCATTATCTTTTTTCCCCCAACGCTTATTTATTTTTTCGGTCTGCGATACCCTAAAATCAGAACGCTTTTTTAACTCCCGTGACACCCTATTATTTGAAATCTGCCCGCCTTTCCTTTCGAACTTTCCCTCATCAACAAGCGCCGAAAAGGCTTTCGAAAATGACGGTTTTGGCATGTTGCAAAGTCGGGCTAGGCGGGTTTCGTCGTCAGGCAACTCACCGCCCCGCTCATAGAGCATGGCAATGAGCGTTATATAGACGCCTGTTTCGGATGCGCTTAAGTGTCGTGTGCCCGCAAGCCAGTCGCTTGGATAAAAGGGCACCCAGGGGTCAGCAGTCATGCGCTTTCGTACCCGTATTTTTTACTGGATAGCCGGTCAGTCCTTTTCTTGAATGATTGAGAGTCGTTGCGGTATCGCTCAGCCCCACTGAACGCGTTACTAATGGTGGTGTGGTCGCGCCCCAGGAATCGCCCTATCTCAGCAAACGTTTTCCCGTTCCTTCGAGCCAACCACGCGAACGCGAATCTAGCTGGTATAATTGCCCCGCTTCTGCAATTGCCGCGGATTTCGGCGGGGCTAGTCTGGAAGTCGTCGGCAACCGCGTGGAGCATTTTTGCCATTGGCGCGACAGGCAAATCATCGCCCACAGGCAGGCAGCTATCGCTAGGCGCGTATAGGTTCGTCATTTACTCACCAGTTCCTTAAATGTGCGTATCGGAAGAACCACGAACGGCTTCTCTCGATCGCCCTTAACTAAAAGGAAATCGTTTTCACCAAGCCAATCCATGACCATCTTCGGCGGCTTCGCCCGCGCCTTTACTTCGCCAACAAGCGGCGCGTCCCTACCCTGCAGGTAAAGATCAATGTCGCCCTTGGCGTATTCTGTGGCGCCGGATAGCGGAACACGTTGGGCTTTTAGGCCCCAGTCCCGAAACATATTTACGAACTCGCGCTCTCGGCGCGCGCCCTTATCTCTGCTCGCTTTGCTCAAAACGTAACCATTCCGTCCGTGTGTCGGCTTCATTCATGCAGCTTCACTTAGCTGAGTAAGTTCTGCTGTTAGCAGTGCGGATTTGAGAGCGTAAAAAAGTTCAATTTTTGATTGTTGAATTGAGGCGTAACTTTCGCAGTGCTCATACATCGCATCTAGCTTATCAACCATATCAATCTGCTCGTCTATATTTTGCGGAAACGTAAATCGCTCATTTTCAAATGTTCCCAAATTAATATTTTGTTGGGCAGACCCCTTACTCTTGCTTTTGATGTATGACTGAAAATTTGATAATAGATAGTAAACGTATTTCGGCGTGGTTTTATCATTATTTGGAACAACGCCAATAACGCTGTCAGGGAAACATGCCTGAATATCCAATATTGCTATCTCAGCTATATTCGCGGCAATCGTTATGCATACTGTTCCAGCTTCCCAAACTTTGCTCTGCTTGATGCCAAAATCGCTATATTTTTTTGAATAAGAATTCACATAAACATCGGCATTTGATACATCCCCAGTCTGTATAAAGGGCATCTCATCGCCGTAAAGTCTCTCATCGTTACGCGGACGATGTTTTGATTTTCCTCTTCCAAAATCATCTGAAACTTCTTTTAAAGTGTATTTCGGTGCATTAGCAGCGAGATTGTTGAACTCATCTAATAAAAATCTGCGGAAAACCAGTGACATACGCGCTTTCTTTTTCTCTGCAGTAGAGGTCGCCCTATCAATTTCAGCAAACGCTGCATCAAGCTTGGCCACGATGCGTTTTTGTTCTGCCAGTGGGGGATATGAAAACTTTATAGGCTCTAAGGATTTGCGTGTAATTTGGGGCTGTGCAGCACCAGTTATTGCTTTCGTCAAATCAATACCGCCACGGAAGAGAAATTCCATGTAACGCAAAGAAACCTCTTCGGTATTCGGCTGAATAACCATCGCATTTCCGTTAATCCATGAAAACGGTTGCGACACGTTAACAGCCCCACACGTCGCGCCACGGCAAGTTACCAGTAACTGAGGATGCTCATGATTATATTCGTCGTATTTTCCAATAACGCCATTTGCCCCATATACTTGGTACTCGCCATCCTCCTTCATTTCTTTCGCCGAAATTGTCTTAGGCTGATACATCTTGCACATCTCACCTAGGGTCGTTTCCCTCCACATCACAACAGCTCCTTTTCACTTTGCTGGGCGAGTTCTGCTGTTAGCAGTGCGGATTTTAACTGTACGAGATTGCTTAATTTGGATCGGACTGTTGCCGCAAGCTGCTGAGTTTGCATTTCTATTGCCGTAATTTTTTCACAAATTTCTTTCTGACGTTGAGAGGAGGGTATCGGTAAAAGGGTTTTTTTGACTAAATCACCGCTGATGTTTTTCACAACTGCACCAGCTGCTAAACTATGAAACTGATTTTGAACGTATGGGGAAGTGAGCAAATAATAAAAATAATCTGTATCAATATCCTTATTCAGCCTCAGAACAAACCATCCGTCATGTATGTAGCCGTCAATTCCCATTATATATGGGCGTCCATACGACATTGAGTTGGTCAAGATAAAATCACCAACAGTGACTTGCCGCGATTTTTTGGCGCCTTCTTCTGTTATCTTTTGTTTAGTTGTTGTGACATATTTTCCGTCTTGCTCTGTATCGCCAATCTTTATCCAATTCACACCGCCATCGTCCGTCAAATATTGCTTAATAGGACGCGGTGAGCTGCCTCGCTCCACCTTGCAGACCTCAGACAATTTCTTCAAATCCCAATCATCTGCTTCGTGCTGAAAAATCTCACCTAAAGAAGAGTTGATAATTGCTCTCGCATTCTCAGCATTCTTCTCTGCCACAGCAATCGCTGTATCAATCTCAGCAAACGCTGCATCAAGCTTGGCCACGATGCGTTTTTGTTCTGCTAGTGGGGGGAGTGGGATAGGTATTAATTTTAATTGTGCTTGATTGAGCTTGGGTACAGTCAAACCAGTAACCCAAGGTTTCAAATCTAAGCCAGAAAGATAGTATGCGAGCCATTCGTTAAGCATTTTGTCAGCGTGGGGCTTAACAACATGCGCGTGGTTGTTTACCCAATATTTTCCATCTGCGATAAACGCAGTTTGAGCACCAGCTTCCCACTTGGCTCCGTCTTCACCAATTAGTACTAGCGGCTCTTCAAATATGTAATCAGCAACCCAATCAACTATGCCAGTAGCGCCGTAATATGGGTAATCTCCTGCCACCCTATTCTTTTTGGTGATGGGTTTTCTAAGCTTATCTAAGATCTCGCAAACATCTCCAAGCTGAACAGTTTCCCACATCACAACAGCTCCTTAATCGTGTCCAGCGCGTCGGCTGCTTGTGCATCTAAAGCCTCAATCTCGGCGATGATTTCACTTGGCGTTCTGTTGTCCACTTCCTCAACACGATTGGGGTTGTTTACAGATAAATCCCAAGTGTCTTTGTTTACGTCCTCAACGTCTACAACCCAGCTGTTGTCACTCAGCTCTTGCGTTTCAGAAAACTTAATGAATTCTGCTAGGTCTTTTCCGTTTAGTGGGTTCGTCTTCCCCATGTTTCTGCCAACATTGAGTTGGTAGAACCAAGTTTTCTGAGTGGGCGCACCCTTCTCAAAAAACAGCACGACTGTTTTCACGCCTGCACCAATAAATGTGCCGCGAGGCATGTCCAAAACCGCAAACAGATTGCACTCTTCTAGCAGCTGCTTGCGCATCGCCACGCTGGCATTGTCTCCATTGCTGAGAAACGTGTTCTTGATGACAACGCCACATCGTCCACCAACCTTCAGCATCTTTATAAAGTGCTGCAGGAACAGGTAGGCTGTCTCGCTGGTTTTGATGGGGAAGTTCTGCTGTATTTCCGCGCGCTCTTTTCCGCCAAAAGGAGGGTTGGCAAGAATAACGTCCACTCTGTCTTTTTGCTGAATGTCTGCAATGTTCTCAGCTAGCGTATTCGTATGCATGATGTTGGGCGCTTCTATGCCATGCAAAATCATGTTCATGGCGCCAATTACGTATGCGAGTGACTTCTTTTCTTTGCCAAAGAGCGTGTCACGCTGCAGCTGTTCAAACTCAGCAGCACTCAACTCCTTGCTGCCTCGCATATGGGCGTAGGCTTCGCATAGGAACCCAGCACTGCCGACGGCGCCATCATAGACAGTCTCGCCAATCTTTGGATTGATGACTTGGACTATGGATTTGATGAGTGGGCGCGGCGTGTAGTATTCGCCACCATTGCGCCCAGCGTTACCCATGTTTTTGATTTTGTCTTCGTACAAGCTGCTGAGCTCGTGCTTGTCCTCGTTGCTGAGGAACTTTAGCTCATCCACCTTAGTAACCACTTCGCGAAGCGCATAGCCGCTTTGCAGCTTGTTACGCAGTTCGCTGAAGATTTCACCAATCTTGTAATTGATGGTGTTGGGGCTATCTGCGGACTGTTTGAAGCCAGCAAGGTGGGGAAAAAGAGTGTTATTGACGACGTCGCGCAAATCATCGCCAGTCAGCGCTACGTTGTGGTTTGGCTTTCCGTCAGTTGTTTTGGGTGCTGCCCATTCACTCCAACGACATTCGCCGTCAATCAGGCGCGTATAGGTCTCGCCGTTCAACTGTGCAGCTGTTTCTTTGTCCGTTTCGTAATCGTCCAAGTATTTGAGGAAAAGTACCCAGCTTGTCTGCTCAATGTAATCAAGCTCACTACTGCAACCAGCGTCTTTCCATAGTGTGTCGTCAATATTCTTGAACGCCGCTTCGTACACCAGCCGCTCCATTTTTTTTCAATGCCACGAAAGTATGCACCCTTTTGGATGCTTTTTGTTGGGCGGCTTTATGTGCTGCCTCGAAAAGGTTGGCCGGCCCCGAAGGGCCAGCCGAGTTTGGGGAAGTTCGCTTGCCTTCCGCCGTGGCCATGATTTCTACCTAGTCCCGGGCACGGCGTCGGCTTGTAGGCTGGCGATTTCAGCCCAAAGGAGTTCCCGGGTAGGCGTTCTTGGGCGGCGTCCCTATCGCGTTTGGGAGGACTAGATTGGGACCAAGAAACGCCGCCCTCGCCTGCTATGAGGCGAAACTGTTTCATGCTGCTTTCCGTTCTTCGTGGTCAGCCCACGCGCGGTTGATGGTTTCAACTCGCCACGCTTCACATTTACGCTCTGCCTCCAACGCCCTCGCCTTCCAGCATTCAATCTCGCGCTTGAGGGCGTCCATTCGGTTCTCAATTTGAATTTGTTTTTTTCGAGCCTGTTCTTTTTCGGTCATGCGTGAGTCCTCAGGTAGCCGCCGGTTGCGGATGAGATATTTGGTTAGGCCCGTGGCCTCGGATAACTGAGCCACCGTTATCGCCTTACCGTTGCCCACCCGGGCGCGAAGGCATTGCGTGAAATGTTCCGTATGTTTTGTCATTGGGTGCGATCCTTTTTTGTGGTTTTGTTGGTTGGAGCGAAATCGTCGCGGCGAACTTTGCCGCCCGTCTCGCTCTCAATTTTGGAGCCCAGCTCCCAGCCCGGACGCCGCTCACCGCGCGCTAGGCGGGAGACAAAAGACGTGGACTTGCCAATTTGCTGAGCAAATTGGGAGTGGGTTATCCCCTGCTCCGAAAGGTAGTCAGATAGAAGCATGCCAAGATATTTGCCATATAGGCAAACTGCGGTCAAGAACTTTTTTGCCAATTACGGCAAATTAATTGTTGACACTGATTTGCCAATTTGGCAATATCCCCTCACCTGATACGGCGACAGGCCACAAATCGCCGGACACGTGAGGGAAACATGAACACGCACCCAACCTATCTAAAGCTGGTTCCTTCTGATCCACGCGGAAGCCTAGCCTCCAACGGGTTGGGGCGTGTTCTCCCTCACCTTGACTGTTTAGACGCCCGCGAACTAGGCGACGCCCGCAACGTTTACCGCAATGTGCGGCTAGACCTGTTTGACCGAATTGAACACATCCAAAGCGAATTAGAAGACCTGCCCGCAGAGGTTAGCGCGCCGCTCCGCGACGTTGTGAACGGACTGCATGACTTGCGCAGCGACCTGCAGGCAGCGCTTTCCGAAATTGATGAAGTGATGGAGGCGGAATAGATGAAATACTACAAAGTTCTCCAAGCTGATGGCACGGCACATTATTCCGGCGCTGAATGGTACTTGCCCAAGCGCGGCCCTGGCAGGTGGATGCCAGAAATTAAAGAGATTATCGAATGCGTCTCCGGGTACCACTTGGTTCGCAAAAAAGACCTTCTCGAATGGCTGCACGCTGGCACCGCGATCTTTGAGGCAGAGGGGCGAGGCGGGCGACAGGTTGCCGATAGTAAGGTTGTGTTTCGGCAAGCGCGGTTACTGCGAAAACTGAACTGGGATGATTCAGTCGCCCGACATTTTGCGTGTGACTGCGCCGAACGGTCTCTGCATATTTTTGAAGCCGAATATCCAGACGATAGCCGGGTGCGCAACGCTATCGAAACGGCGCGCAGGGTTGCAAACGGCGATATTCCTATAAGCGAACTGGCTGCTGCCTGGGCTGCTGAGCGCAAGTGGCAAACAAGGCGTCTGTCTGAATATCTGAGGGGCAAGCGATGAGCCGCCGCGAAACATTCGAAATGGATATGCAGGCCCTACGCACCACCAAGGCTAAGCTGGTCCCCAACATCCCCATTGCAACAATGGATGAGCGAATAGAGCTACGCGGCATATGTGAAGCCCTGTTAGCGGAATTACAGGAAGAAAGGAGTGCGGCGTGACTGAATATCTGGAGGCGCTTGCTGCCCCGTTTAAACCGCAAGAGGTACTGTGGCGCATTGGCCCGAAGAGCGGCGACAACACCAAACCGCTAGCCTACATCGACGCCCGCATAGTTATGGACCGCCTAGACGATGTTATTGGCGCGCATGACTGGCAGTGCCGCTACAGCCACGCTGACCGCAAAACAGTTTGCGAGATCGGCTTACGCGTTGACGGCGAATGGCTGTGGAAAGCGGACGGCGCCGGAGAAAGCGATATTGAGGGCGAAAAGGGTGCGTTATCTGACGCATTCAAGCGGGCTGCGGTTCGTTGGGGGATAGGCCGCTATCTCTACGAAATTGATGCGCCATGGGTGAAGCTCACCAAGGGCGGAAAGAAGATACTCGAAAGCGAAATGCCGAAGTTGCAAAGGTTACTCGGCACTGATCCGGGCGACATGCCCGCCATTGATGTGGGCCGCGCTGGCCTGCCCGCCAGCGACGAACGATCGTCACCCCCACAGCCAGAGGACAAAGGCGCGGATAGTTCTCTGGACAACTTGGTAGTGGACCCTGACGCAGACAATACCGAGTTCCGCAACACAATGTCCGGAATGTGCCAAGGCGCCTCCGATGTTGAGGAGCTAGAAAGCATCATGGACGCCAACAAGCGCCGCATGAATGCCTACAGACAGCATTTCCCAAAGGACTTTGACGCCCTTGTTGGCGAGTTCAAGCGCCGCAAAGGCGACCTATTACAGAAACCAATGGAGGCCGCATAGATGGGCAAAGCCCACAAGCCTCACCCCAACAAATACACAGCCTTTCTGTCTAAGGTCGATACGCACGGTCTTGACCCATCGCGCTGTTGGGAATGGCTCGGTGCCACCAAGGGCAACGGTTACGGCAACGTGCGCGTAGCCGGCGCGAATGTTTCTGCGCACCGTTGGGCATACCAGCTATTCGTGGGCTTTGTTGGGCCGGGAATGGACGTCTGTCATTCTTGCGATAACCCAATTTGCGTAAACCCCGATCACCTTTTTGCCGGCACCCGAGCAGACAATATGCACGACGCCAAGATGAAGGGGCGCACCAGGGGCGGCAGGCCCTACCACCTAAAGCCACGCCAAGTGCAGGCCATCGTCAACCGCATCAAGGGCGGGTTAAGCTCGCGCCAGATCGCGAATGACTTGGGCATCAATTACGGAACCGTCACAGCCATACGGGCGGGGCGTTCCTATTCCCACATAACAGGATTTGGAGAGAAAAATGGCGGGTAGCCTCAATCGTGTAATGCTCATCGGCAATTTGTGCCGCGACCCTGAATCGAGGGTCATGCAGAACGGTGGCAAGGTCTGTAACATCACCGTCGCCACTTCGGAGCGGTGGAAAGACAAGCAGACCGGGGAGCAAAAAGAAAAGTCAGAGTTTCACCGCGTAGTAATTTTCGATGACCGCCTATGTGATGTTGCCGAACGTTTTCTGCAAAAGGGCTCCAAGGTTTACTTAGAAGGCGCCCTGCAAACCCGTAAATGGACCGACCAAAGCGGACATGACAAGTACACCACCGAAGTTGTCCTGCAGAAGTTCGGCGGGAAGCTGGTGATGCTGGATGGCAAGGGCGAGCAGCATTCTGCGCCAAGCCAGGCGGACCAGGGCGGCGGGCTTGACGACGGGATTCCGTTTTAGGCCATGACATGCCGCGTCAAGAGTTCTCACAAAAAATCCGCGCTCAGGCGTTCCAGCGCTGTAATGGGCGTTGTGAGAATTGTGGCGTCAAACTCACGCCCGGCAACATCGAATATGACCACGAATTGCCGGACGGGCTGGGCGGCAAGGCAACGCTACAGAACTGCCGCGTTCTCTGCCGAAACTGCCACGGCGGCAAAACACACAAGCAGGACAGGCCGCGCATGGCAAAGGCTGACCGCATTCGCAAGAAGTCTTACGGCGTCAAGAAATCCAAATGGCCCAAATCTCGTTTCAAGAAAAAGGTAAGCGGCGAGGTGGTGTTACGTGACTAGCTTCTTAATTAGGAATGATGCCGTGGTTGAAAATTGCATTGCAACCATTCGGAAGATAAACCCCGAACTCAAGCCGACGCTTGAGGTGGTTATCAGGCATTACCGTTCTAATCGGTCACTCAACCAAAACTCCCTACTGCACAAATGGTTTGATGAAATCGCCAAGGGCTCGGGCGAATACACCGCAGACAATATCAAAGAGCTTATGAAGGCTAAGTTTGGCCCTAAGGTTTTTGTTGGCGGCGAGTATGTAAACCGCAGCAGCGCCACCTACTCCACCGAAGAAATGACTGAGTTTATGGATAGAGTTTCGGCGTTTGCCGCTGAGTTTGGCGTGGAACTCACCCACCCTGATGACACGCCAACTGCGGGAGGAGGTACTTGATGCGATCGCTGGTTAGAGCCCTCCCCCAGAAAGCGCGAGAACTTGCCAACTCCCGCGCCGATATGCGCAACAGCATAGTGAATGAAACGCTGTTGGAATGTGCGGATGAATTGGAGCGCCTTTGCGCCGGACTTAGGCACATTGCTGGCGGCGCCCCTGGGCCGCGGGGACGGCGATCACGCTGACCCGGTCCAACACCTGTATCTTGATGGAGCCGTCCTACGTCCCTGCGGAGAATGAGCAGATGGTGAAACGCATCCACCGCATCTCGCAGGAGATGCCGTGCCTCGCATACATCGCGACGTTGCCCGGCAGCATCGACGAACGGATCATGCAGATCGTCCACCGCAAGACTGCGGACATTCAGGAGATGGGTCTATGAGTGGGATAGTGATTGCTTCTATCACGGTCGCGATCGTCGCGGCTGGTGGCGTAGGATTCGGCGTCGGTTACATCGTTGGACAGGTGAAGATTATGGGCGACGATATGAGTACCGTCCTGAGCGACATGGAAGATTTTCTGGCTCTTCATATGACCATAACTCCCAATGAGTACGACAAGTATGACGAGCCAGAGAAGCCGGAATCTATGGAGTTGCCTGAAGAGGAACCCAAGCCCAAGAAAGCGAACAAGGGTGGTCGTCAATGAAGTGACCGAGCATTTCGCCGGTCGGGTGAGGAAAAGGCTCGCTGAACCGCCGTCTGTCGAGGAGTCGAAACAATGAAGATTCTTTGCATCATCACGATGTCGTTTCTGTTGAGCGGTTGTCTCTTCGCGACGCTCCCGATTGCTGTCGGCAGCGCTGCGCTGAATAAACACCATCACGACGGTTACGATGAAGACATCAAGGCGCTGCGGGAGATCGTCGCAGAACAGTGTCTCGTCATTATGGACTTGGCGGCGGAGTCTGAAATCTCTGAAGAGAACCTTGTTCGTTTACGCATGGCATGCATGGTCAACTCGGAGTGAGGGATATTATGAAAGTGCGGCTAGGAGGGATTTTGACCTATGAGCGAGAAAGAAACCGAATGATAGATGCGAAAGAGGCGGGTAAGATACTAACGCTACACCCCGCGACAATTCGATCGCGAG
>TARA_R100000700_G_scaffold615_1_pt1 | contig 16682 bp, 20 predicted proteins | sample TARA_R100000700 | Tara Oceans TARA_R100000700 (sample SAMEA2622810) | marine metagenome | biome: marine biome (ENVO:00000447); feature: marine epipelagic mixed layer (ENVO:xxxxxxxxx); material: "saline water (ENVO:00002010), including plankton (ENVO:xxxxxxxx)" | depth 120 m | reverse complement strand
ACCATCGGAATCTAATGTAAGATCGTCTGCTACGGTGACGTCACCACCAGAGGTAATATTTCCAGCAACGGCTACAGTCGAATTAGCAACAGTTGAATTAGGGGTAACAGTTAGATGCGTTACATAAGTTCCAGCACTTGCTATATCGTTACCTAGTGTAAGCGTTCCGCCATCTGCAATATTTAACTTCCATTCATCTCCAGCATCATCTCCTTGGTCGGCCTTTAAAACAATACCTAGTGCAGCACCTTCTACGTTAGCTGCTATTTCTAAACTATCATTAGTTGTCTCGTCATACTGAATAGTAACGTCTTGGTCTGAACCTAACTGAATTTTTTTGTCATCAGCAATATAAACGTCACCCATTTCTGCGGAAGCTGTACCTATATCTGCACCTCCACTAGCATCAGGAACTATACGTGTATCAACGGTTAAAATATCTATAGATTGTGTACCTGCATGAAACTCAGCAAGGTCAACCATTAATTCTCTTATAGCATTGTTAATTCCTGCAGGAGAACAACCCTCACTAATATCAACACTCTGTATATCGGAGTTAGATGAATTAGTAGTTGAATATTGTGATATTGTATTTTTGGCCATAATTAAAAACCTCTAAGTAAATTTTGTATGGGTTCTTGTGGTTCAGGTGTTCCTAATAATCTTGGAACAACTTTAGATGTTATAGTTGGTGTTGGTGGTGCAAATTTGCCTGTATCTCCAGCTACTTTGCTTAACAAACCTACACGAGAACGTGTCAAAGGATTTTGTGCAGCTTTAGCTGCCTGCCCAGCCGCCATTGTCGCGACTGTTCCTGCAATCGGCAATAAACTACTTCCTCCTAAAGCATAAATTCCTGCTCCCGTTCCTAAAGCAGCAGGAACACTAACACCTTTTAATTGATTGATTGTGCTACTTAAAGAAAATTGACTTAATAATTTTAATGCGTTACTTCCTGTTGTACCTTGAGTTATATCTCGCATTAATCTCTGTTCGTCTGGTGTAAATCTTTTGCGTTTTTTCGGATCCGTTAAAATATTTCTTAATGATGTTTCTAAAGATCTTGTAAAATCTTTTGCTTCATTTGCTTTATTAACAGCACCACTAATAATTTCGTTCTTTTTTAATTTTATAAAAGCATCATCAGCTTGTTTTTTTATTTTAACATACTCTCTTCTGTTTTTAAAGATAGGTCCAGGACCACCTGCTATAATGTTATCAAACTTATCTCTCATAGGTTTAACTAACTTGTGACCATCTGTTGTTTTTTCTAGACCTTTAATTGCATCTTGTATGCTTTTAATTTGACCAACACCAGCAGATTTAATACTATCATTAGAAGCAATATCATCTATTTCTTTAAATATTTTGTCTACTTTAGTTTTTGTTTGATTTGAAACTTTAGATATTTGTGAAGAAAAAGTTTCTTTTAGATTTCTTCCAGCAGCTACAAGCTCTGATTTTGGTATTCGCACATTAATGGCTTCTGCTTTGTCATATAGGTCTGTTTTAATTTTTTGTAATTGTTCTACAGCTTTAGGTTTGTTTAATCTAATTTTTCCAATGTTTTTACCAATAGTTTCTACTGTTTTGCCAACAACAGGATTTGCTATTCCTCCTGTAACAGCCCCTACAGGTGCAGCTCGTAAAGCTGCTTGTGTACGTGTCTCTCCCTCTCTAGGATCACCAGAAGCATACAGCCCACTATAAATAGCACCCTGACCAGCACCACCAGCTATTTTTGATGCGATACCTGGAGCTTGGGCTAGTTTACCTAACCCCAAACCTGGTATTGCTAGAGTTGGTACAGCACCTGTAATTCTAGCAGCTATATTGGATTTAGGAAATTGTGTAGCAAAATCTTCTTCTTCCTTTTGTTGTTCTGCTAATACTGTTTTATAATCTTTTCCTTCTAACAAAGATTGTTCTAAGGCTTCAAGTTCCTCACCATAACCAAAAACCATAGCGTCAAAAAAAGCATCTTTAAGTTTGTTTAAATAGTCGTAATCAACCTTACCATCAGGAGCTACAGTATCTTTTATGTTTTTAAAAATATTTTCTAGCCTTTGCCCCATGCCTGGTTTGTCTGGTATTTCTTTTGTAGTTTTGTCATCAAAGGAATCCATAAAGGCTAATTCTTCATCATTAGGAGTATCCCCCTCTATTTCCATTTCTTGGATACCTTGTGTTTTAGTTTGAAATTTTATAGTTGGCATTATTCTTTCACCCATACCCCATTTTTTAGAACCCAATTTTTTTGTTCCGATTTGGTATTAGACTCATTACCTTCTTCAGAAGTATTATCACGACCAATAAATGTTCTTGATTTTATTGGAAATGGTTTTGTTAGATCAATGGTATTATCTGAGTTAGGTGTAGCTTTTCCATATATTTCTTTATACATAACATACATACTGTTTAACTCTGAGGTTACTTGGTCATAAAATTGCACTAACTCCTGATATATAATTTCAGGCTCAGTACCTTGTTCTATTGATGCACGGGAGTTTTTCAATAAATCCAATTCAATATTACTTACGTTACCTAAAGCACCGCCAGTTGGACTGCTTTTCCTCATTGTTTGTAAAGCACCAAAAGCAGAAGAAGCGTAAATAGTTTTTATATATTGTTTTAATCTAAATGCTGGTTTGCCTGGAATTTGAGCTAATATTTTACCTGTAAATCCAGCAACAAATTTTTTGTCATTTAATACATCTAAAGCATTACTAATAGCTCTAGTAACTACAAGCATTTGTTGAGAATGTGCTTTTAAACCACTTTTTACTTTTGGTTTGTCTATTTTTTGTTGTGTAATTTCTCTAGCGGATACCTTTGCCTTTTCAACGGAACCTGCTTCTTGTGTAGGATAAGTTGCATCTTTTCTTATTCGGTAAATTTCTTGTCCAGTTCTACTGTCGTAAAAAATTATGTGAGTACCATCATCGACAACTTTAGAGCCACGTTTTATCAAATTACGAAAAGTGTCTATTTCTTTTTGGGGTGCACCCTTTTCTATTAATTGCTGTAAAAAATTATAATTTTCTATTGCAGATGTTTGTTTTCCAGCCCTTCCTGCTATAGTAGCCTGTGCAGCATCCCTATCAGCGATACCTTTTAATGCACCAGCTAAACCTCTTAAATTAGGGTTAGTTGTAGCACTTAAAGCTCCAGCTAATGCTGCGGTTGCAGTAGGACTTCCTAAAGCTCCAAGCAAACCTTGTCCTTGTGGACCTCTTGCCATATCCATACCTTTTTGCAACAAAGACATTTGTTTGTTACCTGCTTGGTCTACAGGCAAAAGTGAAGATGGTCTAAAAGCACTTGTTCTTGCAAACCCACCTGGATTAGCAAATTGATTAGCAGGTGTTGTTAAGGGAGCAGGAGGCATACGCAATCTTCTATAAAATGATTGTACCATTAGAATAACCCTCCTAAACCACCAGCAAGTCCACCTAAGACTGGTGCAATAGATGAACCTGGTAATAACCGTTGTCCAAGATTAGCTCCACTAAGACCACCAAAGATTAAATCACTTATTGGTGTTTTGGGTACTTCTTGCCGTGTTTGTCCAAATGTACCACCCCTGATTGCAGACAAATAATCTGCAAGTTTTTGTGATGGTATTTGTTGTTGGAACTCAAACCTTCGTATTTGATCTTGAAGTTCTGCAGCTTGTTGTGCTTCTCTTGCTGCACCAACTTGACCAAGCCTTGCTAAATCTGCAAAGTCTAAATCAGCCATAGCAGGTGCTTGGGCTGCTGCTTGTTGTTGCCTTGCTCTTTCTGCTCCGTATTGATTAAAAGCAATGTTACCTGCAAGGTCTGCTAAGTTACGAGATAAAATATCTGTTTCTGCGCCTGAACCTAATCGACCAGCTCTGCTCATTTGACTTAATACTCTATCTTCTACAGCACGAGCTGCAGGGTCAAAGACCGCGTTAAAGAAAGGATTAGGACCAAGAAAGTCTCCAGCTAAAACTGAGCTTGTATAATCTTGTGCTTGTTGCGTTAACGGAGAACCAGCTAATGCACGTTCTCTTTGTGCTGATAATGCTAATTGTGTTTCAGGAGATTGCCCAACAACAGTTGATGCAGGGAAAAACTCTGTTGGTGTTTCAAATACTTTTAATGCTTCGTCTAGTCCACGTTTAAAAAACGGTTCTGCAAATGCAGGTACATTAGTCGTGGTGTTAACTGTGCGTGTTCCGCCCTTACTCATCTTTTATCTCCTTAGATAATAATACGGCTTTGTGTTTATAATCTTTCAATTTTTTTATCCATCCTTTACGGCCTATAATTTCTACTTTTTTACAACCGTAATTTTCTTTACCCCATTTTGCAATAAATGGTTCGGCAGCTAATAATTCATCCATGTTACCAGCAGCTAACCAAAACCGAATACTTCTACCAGCAGGGTATGATACTATTTCCGTTACGATAACACTATTTGGCAAAGGCCAGAGTTGTGCTCGTTTTTTTTCAATAGCACTTAATACATCTTCAGGCGTATGCGAGTTGTCTGCATATTCCAAAGCATCTTTTATTAAATGCCGTCTTTTTTTAAATTCATCCAATAATTGCATATTTGAAGGTTCTATCTGTTTGTCCATTGTTCGCATGAGTTAGTGTAAATGCTTGTTTTGTTCTGGCACTTACATAAATAGTTCCAGCCCCTACTTCTGCACTTGCATTAGCAGTTGTTGGCATTAATACAATCACACTTTCTGGTCCAGCCCTTAGATCCGTTACAGCCGTACTTGCTGCACTAGCTGTCAATGTTACAGATCCTTTATTATTAGTATTTCCATCTAAAATGTTATTGACAACTTCAGAAATATCACGATTGCTAGGATCTCTGGATAATCTTCTAAAGTTAAAATCAGTCATCTTAATCCACGTTCTTGTATAGTTATATCAAATCCTTGAGCTATATCAAAATCATTTATTGTAAATTTTAATTTATGAAAACGACCACTAGAACGTACTGGTATAAAATTATCTGCAGTAACAGATGTAGCAGTAGAATACTCTGCACTATCTAAATGTCTATTACGTGATTGTATAGACGCTGTTACTGTTGGTATTGTACCTTCATTAAAAAAATCTACATACGGTTGTACTTGTGTAACTAAGGAACTTTTACCTGGAGATACTTCTAATTCTTGTGTTTCAATAGTGGCTTCTAAACGAGAGGCATTAAAGATTCCTATTTTTTTATCTTTTCCTGCAGCTAGTAAGTATTCACCACCGACAAACAATGAGTCATCTAAAGAACCAGGTAAGTCCTCTATAGAACTCGATATGTTAGCTAACTGTTCTAATGTGTAACCTGGAGATATAATTGTTCCTAATCGTTCTGTTTCAAGGTCAGCAAAAGACCATTTATCTAACACGTAGTTGTAAAATAATAATCTGTCAGGCGTTCCATCTTGAGATGAACCTGTAGGATAACTCCAAACAATTAACTGATTTGATGGATCAGCTTGAGCGGAAATACGATACTCGGCATTTCTTGCAAAGTTATCAAAGAAAAATTTATTGACTCGCTCATTGCCTATTGGTGTTGATCTGTTTCCATCGAAAACATAAAAGCCATCTTGCGAAAGATAATACGATACTGGACCTACGTTAGCAATAGAACCAGAGTAAGGACAACCACGAGATGTTTCCACTTTATCAAACTGAAAAATTAATGGAGAACCAACATAGCTCATTCTCACTATGCCTCGCTCTAAAAATACTGAACCAATCTCTCCACCAACAATCCCTGTGATATTTCCTAAATCCGCAATGTCTTGAATATCACTTTGGCTCGTACCGATTGTCCAACCAGTAGGGTCATCAAGTGCAGACCAATATAACCGAGAAGGATGTACATTACTTGAATATTTTACATTTGCACAAACAACTTGATCTTTTACAACAGCAATATATTCCGCAGCAGGGCTACCACTTATATCTGCAAACAAACTAGATGTTCCTATAACATAGCTTTGCAAAATGTCATCGTGGCCGTGTGATGCTATAACCCTGTCACCAAATTGAATAAAATTCCAAATATCTTCTGTTCCTAAACTATAGTTTCCACTTTTAGAAACATTATCTAAACCAGAATCACTTGCGTCAAACTTATAAAGTTTTGTAGCATCACCAGCAAAAAAGTTTATTGAATCATCTGAACCCTTTGCCGTTCCAATCCCTCGTATCCATGCATCTGCAGCACCGCTTAATGCTCCGAAGCCACGAAAGGCTTTGTACCCAGTTGCAGCAGGTATACAATTTTTTGCAACCGTTACACCTGGATTATTAAAATCAGGTTGGTCTGGAGTCCACGGGCCAAACGGAATCATACTACCACCAATGCTTGTTGCACTAACACCCCTGAACCATATTTAGCACCTTCTTCAGATGTATTAATTTTTTCTATAATTTGTGTTGCAAGTGCATCATAAAATTGACTTCGTGCCTCATCCAACAAATAACGGTAAGCTGCTGCTAAACACCCATATAAGTAAGCATCGGGATACCGTGTTAAAACAGTATTAGTAGTTGTGGAATCTGATAAAGAATCCATACCTGTACCCATTGTAATTCTAACGGTATAGGTTGTGTCAGGTATAGGTCTTAAAATAAGTTGTTCGCCAATAATAGTAAAATGTGTTGGTCTACCTTGACCTGTGTCAAAATTAGCAAATAAATCTTGCGGTGTATTAGACGTTAAAACGGATGGTGTTCCTGTGGTTATTCTAACTAAACGTACTCTTCTTAAATCTGTAGGCAAACTTACAAACTCATCACCTGTGGTCACGTTAGTTGAAGATTCTTGACTACGAGTTTTCAATTCACGACCTAATCGTGCCTCTGCTAAATCTATGAAGTCATCCATTTGATCTGTAAGGTCTGTCCTAGCCAAATTATTAGCTATAGCAGTTTTCAAATCAGAATACGTTGATAATGCCATTACAGTTTCCCACCTGTGGTTCTAAATGCTTTATGGTCTGGGTCATTTAACCATTTCATCCATGCTTTTTTGTTATGTTTGACTGGACCAAATTTTTCTAATAGTTGGTAATAAATTGCTGTAGGTATGTTTGCGATAGGTTGAATGTGCTTTTGTGTATTACCCATCATTGAACCTGGTCGCCACATTGCTTCTTCTTGTCGGTTATATTGCAACAAACTTGTTGTGTCTGTTTCTGTTACAATACCTAAACCTTCAGAATCAGAAGTTAAATAAGTTTTTTTTCTTTCAATAGGATTTGAACTTAACAATTTCTTTGACATAAAAACCTCTAAAAAAAGAAAGGGGCCGAAGCCCCTCTCTAAGTTGCACTCTAAGATCCGCTAAGATCAAGAACCGCACCGTGTGCTTTTGGTGCAGTTGGAACGTAAGTTGCTTCTGATACGATAGCAAATTTTTGACCATCACCTGTAGCAGCAACTTCAGTTGAGCTGAAAAGTCTACCAGGTAAATGCCCTATTGCATAATAATCTGTATCAAGTAACCAAACGTGCTCGTCACCGATGAATCTATCAATGACAACATTCAACTCTCCGAAATCAGTCAAGTACATACTGACTGAACCTACAATCGCAATCTCTTTTGGTGCGGAGTATTGCAACTGTGCATCTGCAACAGAACCAGAACTCAAATCACTAAAAGCAGCTTTGTTGTTCGGATGCATAATCATAATGTCTGGTTGTCCACCTTCATTATACGCCGCAAGCATCGCCGCATCTATTTTTGCAAGCGAGAGAGCTGCGTTGGTTCCTGCTCCGTCAGAAACGTCTGTTCCGTCTCCAGTAGCAGTTGTTGATGGAGAAACTTTATCAACATTAGTCATGTAAGCAGCAATGGAACCCATCTTACGAGGATCAGAACTGTTTTTAGCTTGACTCATGGTAATAGTTTTTTCCATATCGCGTCTTTGTTCCAGACCTTTTATTAACTTTACATACGCTACTTCTCGATCTCTTCCTGCTTTGTCTACAACATCTAAAGTGTTACTGACTGATGCAGCTTGTACGAAGATTTGATGTACGTTACCAAGTCTGGTTGTTGCTGTAGGGTTGGTAAATGAAAAATCCGCACCTTCAGTATTATAGTTAGTTGCACTAGCAGCAGCTAACTCTTGAACTTGCCATTCGTGAGTTACGCCTTTAGTAACAATTTTTCTTGCATTACTGAAAACGGGGGTTTCGTCTGGGTCCACCCTAGTTATTACGTCAGAAAGATCTTCTCTCTCTCCAATCGCATTTGTAGTTAGATAGTTGGCCACAATGCCCTCCTATTTGTTAAGTAAATAATCAACAGCAGCCTCACGACTGCCACTTTTAGCAAATTTCTGATAAGCCTTTTTACGTGCATCAGAAGTATGGTCTGCTTTTGTTTTAGGGGAGCCGCCTTTTTTGACAAGTTTTGGTGCTTTCTTAACAATCTTTTTTGCTTTCGGCACTTTTTCATTTTTAAGACTATCATAAAGCCATGCTTTACGAATAATTTCTGTTGCACGAGAATCAACTTGACTTAACTCTGCATCAGTAAAACCCATACGTTGTGCATATGTGACTACCGCACTTTGCTCTTTAGCTCGTGTTTCTGCGTTTTGCCATTCAGGGATACGTTGCGTTAGTTTTACTTGTTCATCTGCTAACCAAGCTGAACGTAACTGTTCTCTTTCGGCAGCTACGTTTCTTAGTGCGTCTTGTCTTTTCAGGTAGGCTATTTCCATATCTTGAGCTGCTACAGGGTCTTCTTGCCGTAACTTCTCTATGGTTGCTGCGTCAGGTTGTTGTGATTCCAACACCCCTTGCAACTGTTGCAAACCTTGAGCGTATTTTTGTCGCTCTGTAGCTAAAGATGTCTTTTCTGCTTCTAAGGTTTTTCTATCCTCAGCAACTTGAGATAATCTTTGTTGCGCTGTTTTTTCTAGTTGATAGGATTTTATCAATTCCGTTTCAGGAACATCATATTCATTACCATCAACTTTTACACGGTAGAGAGTTTCTTCAACTTCCTCTACAACTTCCTCTTCCTCTGCTTCTTCCGATTGGGCTTCTTCACCGTCATTATCAGCTTCGGTTGATTCCGTCTCAACTTCTGTTGCTTCCTCTTGCGATTCTTCAACTTCAGTTGTTTGTTGAGTATCTTGTGTATTTTCCTCAACGGGCTTACCTTCGTCTTTGCTTACCTCTGGAGGGGCATTTCGACTAAGTAAGGAATCTACGGCACTATGCGTAGTTAGTCTGTCAGTAGCCTCGGCCATTCTGAACTCCTATATTTTAGTTAAAATTTCTTGCTTAATTCTCTATCAGCAAGTTTTCCTGTCTCTACAACAGAAATTAGGTGACCCTTGAAAACTTCAAGCGATTTCATCAACAGGTAGATACGCTCTCTCCCATCCTCGTCTCGGTTGGGGCTTGTTTTCCAAGCATCTATGTATTGTTGTTCCAGGGTTTCCAGAGCTTCTACTACAAGTGGATCTTTCAAAATCGCTTGTGCTCTTGCTCCCCTGTCTCTCTCTTCTCTTCTTTTTCCTTCGGTCATTTTGTCCTTTAGGATAATAAACTTGGTAAACTGGTGTTACTCGCAACGGGTAGTCCAAATGGAGGTCGTTGTGCAAATGCAGTATTTAAGGCTTGATAATCTACATTCGGTAAATTTCTAGCTGTCAAAAATGCTTGTAAATTTGCCGGTGTAAGGTTAAGTAAGTTTGGCTCTCTTGGGTCTAAAAATGCAACATCTGTTACTGGTTGAAAAAAAGGTGATTGATCTGGTGTTTCCTGTTCTTCTACTGGCAATCCAATTTGCCTTGATGTTTCTGGATCACTTCTTCGTATGTCATCAAGGTCTGGAGCCAAAGCTGTTTCCATAAATTGTCTATCTTGTTCTGTAGGTTGATAACCTGTATTTAATAAGTCTCTAGCAACTGTACCTGCTGTTCTTAAAGCACCTCCGTATGGAATTACCCTTAACGCTTCACCTAACAAGCCACCGTCTTGTGGTGTAATTGCTTGTCTAATAACATCACTAATTTGAACAGGGATAGCAAGTTGTTTAAGTGTACCTCCATCATCATCAACTACCATTTCAGGTAAAACATTTGATGGCACAAAAGGGTCAGCATCTTCTGCAAGAATACCTAAACCTGTCTGTATCGGTGTTTGTTGTTGACGTTGTTGTTCAATTTCAAGAGCTAGTTGGGCTTCTGGACCAAATTGTGTTCCAATATCTACAGGGTTTAGACTTAAAACATCTGGTACAGTAGGGCTAACATCAGGAAATTCTAAATTTACTGTTCCTGGTTCTACAGTATTATCAAATCCACCAAAACTCATATCTATGCCCTCGGTAAGTTAGTTGAAACATTGCCACCTAATGCTTTAGCTTGTGCTCTTAGGGCTAACTCTGCTTCTAGTTCTTGTTTACGTAATTCAAAATTCAATCGCATTTTTTCTCTTTCTAATGCAATGTCTGCTTCCATTTTTTCTCGTTTTAACTTTAATTCTTCTTGTGCTTTTATGACTGCAGGATCAGGAGCATTCGCTTGAGCTTGTGCAGCTTGTTGGTCCATAGCCATTTGTTGTTGCTGTTGCTGTTGTACCTCTTGGTCTATACGTTGTCCACTATTAAAGAACCGTGATGTATCTTTAAAACCAGCCATTTCAGCAATCTCTGATAATGTATTGGTGTATTGTGATAACGAAACAACAGGATTATCCATACCTAATTGTTGCAAAATTTGTTCTTGTTTACCAGCAATTTGTACTAACATTGCAGTCTTTTCGTTTTGTGTACCTGTTCCCAACCCTACGTTAACATCAATGTCATACTCGGTAGCCCATTGTCTAGGATCTATTTCTACAAATTCATTACGCAATCGAATAATTTGAGAACGAGGCATAAATTTTACAATGCACGATAAAATTAATCGTACTAAATCTTTACACCCTGTTTCTGCAATTACTCTAGCTATCATTTCAACTTTAGCTTGTGCACCTTGCACGGTAGCATTAACTGCAGCAGCCGTTGTAGATTGTAAAGCATCAGGGTCTAACCCTAAACTTGCTTTAGAAAACCCTGTACGTTGGTCTCTTACTTGATCCATATATTCTAACATAGAGAACGCTTGTGGACCAATTTGGGGTACATTTAAAGGTTGAACCATTCCTGGAGCACGAGTTCTTACAACACCACCTGGTCTGACGCTAATTAAGTCATCAATGTTGACCTGACCTTCTACCGCTACAACCCTAGAATTGTTTTGTAGATACATATTGTCTAAAAGCTGTCGTAATAGTACCGATTTGATATTTTGTATATCCATAACCATTTCGGCAATAGACCTACCAACCATACGGTGAGGCATAAGAACAGGAGAGAGTATAGCAAACGGCACTTTATCGTAAGGTTCGTTTTCTAATATATATGTTGATTCCCCAATAGCAAGAACACGCCTTAGCTCTGCAACTCCATCCCCATCATAATCTGCTTTTAAATATCCTTCGGTAACTAACACTTCTCTTAATGCAGGGTCGCTACTATCGCCTTCTGTTGTGCTTTCAATTTGTTCAAATCTTGCCTGTACTTCTGTGTCTTGTTGCATTTCATTAAAACCAGCGTACTGTTCTATTAACTCTTTGTCATACCCCATTTCGACTAAATCAGAAACCGTCATAGATGTACGATGAGCAACAAAATCTGCAGACTCTAAATCTACAGCACGTTTAGGAAATAAAAATTCTTCAGGCGGTATGTTAATAATACGAATTTTACCATTTGGTGTAGTTTTTGTTATCGTTACATTATAGGCAATAATCGGGTTGCCTTCTTCATCCACGCCTATTTCTACTTCTTCTTGTTCTGTAATTTTAATAGTTTCATCTTCTAATAAAACTGCCAACTCTTCTTCAGAAAGATTATTAAAACTTTGTTCATCAACTTCTTCGTGCTCTTCATAGAAAACTTTAACAACGCCTAATTTAAATAATAACGCATCTTTTAACCAGTTATGAATAATTTTAAAACCAGAATTTTGTGTATTCATTACAAAGTTTACATACTCGGAAGCCTGTTCCGCACTCGCAATATCTTCAGGTTGACGAGGCATACATCTCGCAAAATCACCATTACCAAATATTTTCATCAAGCTAGGCATAATGTATTCAATAGTGTCAGAAACTTCCGTAGCAACTACTTTTGAATGACCTTCCAACTCATTACCAAAAGGTTCCCCTAAATAGTATGACAGAACGTCTGCTCGATCTTGAGAAAACTCTGTATCATAATAGTTAACTGCATTTTGTACTTCGTTTTTAAATAATGCAGAAAACTCTTGTTCATCCATTTTAGCCATAAGAGTTAATCTCCGTTAATCTTTCCAACATCTTTAATAATTTGTTGTGCTTCATCATATTTTTCTTTACGTGTTAATTTGTAATCTACATTAGGCAAATCAAATCGTGTTCTTACTGCATCTTGAAACCTATAGACATTACGTTCCATAACACGCACTCTATCTACAACTTGAATATTGACACCTTGTAAGTCTTTTATCAATGCTCGTGTATCTCGTATCTCTTCGTCTAATTGTGCTGTTAAACTATTTAGTAACGCAATCATTTCTGTTTTTAATTCTATTTGTTCTTTGCCACGCTCATTGTGTTGTCGAGTTATTGTTCCTAACAGGTCTTTTAGAATCCACGTTATTATTTTCCACAGACTCCAAGCCGCAGCTGCACCGACCACAACGGGTATCCCTACGGACTCCAGTAAATTCACAAATTGATTGATTGTCATTATTTTCCATTACCAATTCTTACAAGACCAATACCGTGCTGAAAACTTATCGTTTGCAGTGTCGCAGTTGTGTCTAGCCCTAAATGATTTACGTCTGTCGGGTTGGGATTTCTTAATACGCATATTTGGATCGCCAAACCTTACCAATTTAATGTTGTCGCCTTTTGACGCAAGTACAGCAAATTTTTTGTTACCACCTGGTGTTCTTTTTGGCTTGTTGAAACCAGAAAACGATTCTCCTCTGTACGTTACCCTACCTGAAGGGGTGCGAGACGCTTGTGATTTTGTTGCCATTACTTCCCTACTTTTTTCATTGCTTCTTTATGAGCAACTGTAAATGTTTTTCCATTACGCATTAATCGTTTCATCATATCCATATGTTTTTTTGTATGATGCTCACTATGTCTTTTTAAAGCTGATTTTTGTCTATCGGTCAACTTCATGAGGTTTTTTTCTTTTTCTTTTTTGGAAAACCTTGTTTCATGTTAGCATAAGCCTCTTTAGATATTGTGCTTTTTTTCTTACTTCTTGATATTCCTTTTTTCTTACGTCTATTAATATTTTCATACAGACTCATTATTTTCTCCTACACTATCCAGTTTGTGCTTGGGTATTGAATTGCTCTGTTGTAACGGTATTTACTACCAGATGAAGCCCTTACAGCCGTACCAGCAAACGTCAAAAGAAAAGCATCAGCAACATCAGGCGACTTATGGCCTCGTTTTTTCATTTCATCTTTGCCTTCTACTTTGAGTTTACCTGTACTTGTATAATTAAATCTGGGTATGGCTAACTCAGATGTTAAGACTTCGTCTTTCGGAAGTTTGCAATCTTTCGCCTCCAACCATTCACGACCAGAGAACCAAAGCTCATCACGCAAACGTACATACTTCTGACTAAGAGACGCAGACTCAGCCACATTAACACCACGGGCTGGTAAATCGAGTTCCGCAAGGCGGTCCACCACACCTGCACCAAGCCCAATACTGTCAACCAGAATTTCACTAGGTCTGTCTTCATAAGGTACACTTTCATACTCGGTTAATATTATACCACACAACTGCATTAGGTCTTTATCTCGCCATGTTTTGATAGGCTCTGTAACGACATTGCCTTTTCGTTTACATAACGCTGTGCGGTCAGACCCAAATCTACTAACATCAAGCCCCCACACTGGCATGATTTGTTCTATCCCCTCCACTTCACGATCTACCGCAGCTTCAATAAGATGAATAGGTATAACCGTATCATCATCAGCCGTAGGCGGTAGTCCTAAAACCCTGACCCTATAGACGTTGGATTCATCGCCGTATTGTTGTCGCATTTCTGCGATAAAATCGTTACTTACTTGGTTAGAATCCAAACAACTGACTGTTTTTGTTTTCCATGTTGGGCTGTCAAACGCTTTTGCAAAAAATCCGCTACTACGAGTAGGATTACCCACCATTATAGTTTTAGCCCCTGGCGTACTCATAGATCCTTGTCCTGTTTCAAACACAACATCAGGAACACCTGATGCTTCGTCTATAACGAACAACATATTGGTACTATGAAATCCTTGTAACGCTTCTGGTGTTTCTCGTCTACTTGTTCGAGCAACACAAAAACTATCCGCAGCATGCGTTAAACTTATTTTATCGTTTTTAACTTCCAACTGTTCTTGGAAACCTTCGGGTAATTGTTTTATCCATTTTTGTATTTCCGACCACAAAACATCGGATAATTGATGTACGGTGTTAGCTGTGCAAACAATCTTAGAGGGATAATGTGTTAACAACCACCATAGGATGGTCCACGATAACAACGCACTTTTCCCAACTCCATGTCCTGACCGTATGGCAATTTTTGTATTATCACGCAAAAGATATAACGCTTCTTTTTGCCATTCTTGCGGATTAGCTTTTAAACACGTTTTTACAAACAAAACAGGATCATTATGTAACTTTAGTAATGTTTCTGCTTCTTTCATGGTAAATGATCTTCAAATTGTTCGTATATTTTTGCTCTATTACCGTACAGTTTGTACCACGCCCAATTATTTATACGTGTCGATACTCTGCAAATACACCGTAATATAATCTCACGCACCAGCTTTATCCTGTAAATCTTCCCATATTTGTTCTTGTTCACCATCGCAACAATCCGCTACAACATTTTTACAACGTGGGCACTCATAATGACCGTTAACGACAATATACCGACTCCATTCTCCGCACCACGGACAATTACTTGGTTCCATAGCTACCTCCAATGAGGACCAGCAACCCAACCTACAATAGAATGACGTTCTCCCTTAATACAGGGTTCAACCCAATGGGCTAACCAGGAAGGAAACATTATTAAATCGCCTATTCCTCTAGGGATTGCCTCGCCCTTGATTCCACCGTCTAGCATCAAATCACAACCCTCGTAACTTGCACTATCCGATAATTGTATAATAAACGTAATTTTACGATTCGGAATATCTTTACTTAAATCCCCAATATGCAAATCTAAATGCCTATCGTATTTATCGCCTTCTTTATACACTAAATACTGTAAATCTTCCGCTATCCCAACAATATCAAAACCCCATTGCTTATTGGCTTCTGCTATTGTCTCTGTAATAGGGTCTAACAACCAATCATACCCTGTACCAAAGTTTCGTGCTGTGACTTTCCGATAATCTTCTCGCATACCCGAAGAAACGGCAGCCTTCATAGGTTGTAAATTTTCTACTTCCGATAAGACTTTTTTTACACCCTCTTTTGTAAAGAACTTTTCTACCACTTGATACAAACAGGTCATCGCAACTCTTTTTGTATAAACTTTAACAAATGCGGATTATCTCGATAAATTTGAGTCCATACACTTGCAAATACGGATACGACACGCTCTTCATCATCGTCTTTTTTCAACTGTCCGATAGCATACGCTGCATGGTTGATTTCATGGATTAACGTATCAACCAACGCCCCTTTTTTAAGATCCTGGTCTATTCTAATTCGTGTATTAATATAAGAAAAATCACCAAAGAACTCACTATCACCAGGCAGTTTATAGACTTCAATATCCATACCGCCAATTTTGACTATCATGAAAGGCTTTAGTTTCATAATTCCCTCAAAAAGTGTGGGGAGGCCTGAAGGAAAACCTCCCCTCTCTTGAGCAAGAAAGAAAGGTTAACCACCTGCCCATTATGAGATAACGGTATAGTAATCTTTTTTACCAAATAGTCAATATGCACTTGATTTACTGAAAACACCCCTTATAATAGGTGTTTCTATTGTTCTAACCGTCGCAGAGCAATAGAGCGACTTAAATTGGGTATTTTTTAAAAATTGAATAGTTCCAGAAGAACCCCTTTATTAACTTCCCAATAGAGGGGTTTTTTTCTTGTGTTAGGTACATATTCTAGTATAATAATCTTGGAAAGAATCGTCGGAATTTACCCTCGATTATAATTCTTACGGAAATTTGGGGTTAAGCTAGAAACTTAGCCCCTTTTTAATGGATTTGCTCATCTTCGGCTTTTTCTTCAATCAATTCCGCTACAGAGGATAACGCATTAATAAAGGCACTATGTTGATGGTTTATGGTAACATCAGGAGCAGGTAAAATCTTCTGGATCTTCGATAACACCGCAGGAGCATCCTCATAGAGCTTGTCAGCAATCAATGTCTCCAAATTGGTATCATACTTCTCCTGGAGTATATCCAGAGCCTTACAGACCGTAAAATTCAACCGTGTTGTTAACTTCTGTCCTCCCCCAGACCCTTGAGGTCTTCCTACAGGCTTAGACTCCTTCTTAACAACTTCCCTCTTAACTCTTCTCTTAATCTCTCTCATAAGTAAAATCCTATTTTAAAAAAAAAAATTTTTTTTCCACCACTTTTTTATTTTTC
>TARA_R100000700_G_scaffold22950_1_pt1 | contig 16823 bp, 19 predicted proteins | sample TARA_R100000700 | Tara Oceans TARA_R100000700 (sample SAMEA2622810) | marine metagenome | biome: marine biome (ENVO:00000447); feature: marine epipelagic mixed layer (ENVO:xxxxxxxxx); material: "saline water (ENVO:00002010), including plankton (ENVO:xxxxxxxx)" | depth 120 m | reverse complement strand
TTTTGACTTTCTTTCCATTCGTCAAAATTAGAAACTAAACTAACTGCCTTGTAAAACCATTCGTTCTTTTCGAGGTGTAATGATCTTAGATTGGTGGGTTTTATAAGCCCCTTTTTTGATAACGACTCCTCTGTTGATTTCCTCGTGATACCATCCTTCGGTGTCTTCTCTTGAGTAATGAGCACATTCCTCCAAAGCTTTTTCATATTCGAAATAAGGGAAAACATTTAAGTAAGACTCCTTCGTACAATTGTATATATGTACATCTCTTGCTAAAAACTCAGGGTACAAAGCTTTAAGCATTTTGTTCTGGGCTACATATGCAGCGTTATTACCTCCAACCTTTTGTTTCATCTGTCCAAAAGCATAAGGAGTAGAGGTATTCATTTTAAAATCACATCCTATAAGATAGATTTTTGTAAACCCTAAATATTCTATAATTCTAAATGCAGGAAGTAAACTACTTCTACACCACATATTTTTTAATTCAGGATCATGCTTTTTATCGGATCCCCAATTTACTTCTCCCAATGTAAAAAATAAAGAAGGCTCTTCTAACAGTTTAGTCCAGCCCAATGTCCCATTAAAAAAATAAGCGTTAGGACAGTCTTTGGGGGTAGTTTCTAAAGTTATAAACTTATCTTCTTTTGTTTTAGTTCGTAAGTATTTATCTTTATGATGAGAAGGATAAAACTTTTGAATACGGGGATTCATATGTCCCCAAGATAAAAACTTTTCTGGGGGATCCATTGCTGTCCAAAAGTCTAAATCTATTAAAGACCATAGATTGTTAAGGCCAAAGGTGAAAGCTTGTGACTCTTTTAAAAGGTGAAGATCATGATTTCTAAGAGAAGGTCCTGATCCGCAAAGAAAAATAGATTGACCTGCATATTGGTTTTCTAAAGAAACATCTTTATCAAATCTATTTTTAAGAATCATGTATAAGTTCCTCCAATATCATCGTCAAAGATTAGAGTAGCTAATTGAGTATCTCCATCAGTCCCTGCAGTTGTACCAAATCCTGTAGAAGCTAATTCTTTAAAAGCTCCTGTATCTGTTACTTGGGACATAAAATCTCCTCCACAAGTACTTACTAATATCCTATTTTTAATATTAACGTTTCCTTGTCCTTGTCCTGTTGAAATCATAACACATTCACAATCACACCCTGTAATTCTTGCTTGGTCCATGCATTTAGTAGCAGTTTTATTTTGAGATCCAATACAAGTTATCGTAGCTCCATTAGGTCTAGTTCCGTATTCAAATGTATCACCAAAACAATGACAGTTTGTATTTCCATTAGCTCCCATATTATGAGCACAAGTTGAAGTTATATCGTTAGGGAGATGCGATAAGTTATTAACACATCCATTACTAATTACTCCTGGAAAACAACCTGTTTGGCAAGAAGAACCTGAAGCAGTTTGTCCACAGATGTAACCTCCCATGCTTTCAAACTTAGGAGCATTACAAGAAAAATCTGCTGAAGGTTCATCTGCAACTGTGACATTACATTCTACTCCTGCAACTGAATTTTCTATTTCATTTACAAATTGACAAACATCACAAGGGTTATCGTCATATAAATCAAATAAACATCCTGCAAGACAATTACCACAAGTACCAAAATTAACAAAAGTGTTAGGGCAAGCTACGTTATAAAAAAGTTTAGAGTTTTTAGGGGCTTTATACCTTCCTAAACAACCTACACAATCTCCTGCAGCTGCATCATTTTCATAACAAGTTTTACAAGCATCATCGTAGACTACATCTTGACCTTGTAAAAAAGCACATCCTGCAGGAAGTTGGCAAGATTTTAATCCTTCGGCTACTCCTTTGTAAGGGATTCTTGTTTTAGTTTCATCTATTTCTAAATGAACATACATCTTATTGTATTCAGGGTTAGGTTCTCCGTTTATCTCTTCATTAGAATCGCATACAATAGTAGGAGTTTTAAAAGTTATAACTGTGCATCCTCCTCCATGACCACAAATATTTAACTCTTGACCATCTTCACTCCAACCACAATCGCATGTTTTAGCTCCACTTGTACCCATACCATGATTAATTACAATATGAGGACTTGTAATCGTATCGGGTAATCGAGTTAATGTACAATTTTGACAACTCGTAATTCCTGTTTTACCTATAAGGATTCCACAATTTGTTTGCGTTCCAGCAGGTCTAGTATTATTACAATCTCCTGCACTTCCAAGACAAGTGTCTTGAGTTCCTGAAAGATCATTACTAGCAACTACATCGTATCTTCCAGCAGCAACATTCCATTGTAAAGAAACATCTATTTGATTACCTGCTAAAGGTTCTAATGCTAAAGAACATCCTACATCACTAAAGTTACCTTCGTCATCAAAACAACCAGGGCCATCTAAACTACCTACTGCATCGTCTTCAGTAACATCGTAATGGAATATAGCATTTGGTAATTCAAAACTGCAGTTAATATAAAAAGGTAATTTACATCCTGTTTCACAAGTTGTATAAGAACCATCCGCAGCAGGAGCACATGTTTTACAAACACAACATTCACCTTCTACTCCTCGAGGTCCTCTAAATCCTTGAATACCTGTAGATCCTGTTGCACCTGGGCGACCTGGAGCACCTTCTCCTCCATCAGCTCCAGCAATTCCAGTAGGTCCTTGTTCTCCAACTGGACCTTGCAATCCTGTTGCTGCAGTACCTGGATCTCCAATTGGACCAGTCGGTCCTGTAATAATAGAAAGAGGAGTATAAGGAAGAGTTATTGTATCAAAACTAGTACTAATAACTCTGTTAGGTTCTATTGTACTTGCTTTTGCTAAATACTCAATTTGATAAATACTATCTAATCCATATGCACGTATACCATCTACATCAAGAGTGAGTTCAGGCTCATTGATACTATTCCATTGAAAACCTGAAAGGAGTCCTTGTTTAGTTTTAAACCCTAAACCTTCTAAAGGTTGATAGGGAGCAAAAACCTGTAACTCTCTTAGTCTTCGTTGTTCATCTTCCGATTGACCAAAAGCCATAAGCTATCTACCTTAAGTTGGACAGTCTGCACCTGCAGGACCTCGTGGACCTGTTGGACCTCTTGGCCCTCTTGGACCATCTGCTCCTGCTGGACCTGTTGTTCCAGGAGCACCACTTGCACCTGCTATTCCTTGTGGGCCAGTATCTCCTTGTGGTCCTTGTGGACCTAATCCTCCTGCAGGTCCTTGAGGCCCTATTGGACCAGGAACTGCAAGATTAGCAATTTGTTCATCTGTTAAAGTAACTTCTTGTTGTACGATGTTTGTTTCAGAAGATATTTCAATATCTCCTGCTACAAACTCATACAAACTTTTTTGAAGGATTTGAGTAGGTCCTAATTGAGCTACGCCAGGAGCAGAAATGTCAGCTCCTAATTGACCATCAGCATTAAACTGTTGACCAAAGCCAAAAGAAAGAACTTCTCTTGACCCACTTGAAAGAGAAGGGTTTAAGTAATAAGTATTCTGTGTGAAATCTCTTTCATTGTATTGACTTTGATAAGGCATTATCGCATCCAAGCATCGTTAACATTATCGACTGTACGTTTTTGGTACATCTTTCCTGTTCTATTTTGGATATTAGAACGATTATCAAGAATAGTTTTCATATTTGTTTTATGTTGCAATAATAAGAAATTCATCTGTTTTTGTGAAATGTTTCTTATAGTTCCTAATTGTACTGCAGCAGAGGAAGAAATTGCACTAGCTAATGAAGTAGCCATCTGCGGAATAACTTCATACCGATAACCTGAATTATTTACAGAAATATTTACAAAAGCTGTATCTACTGTAGCCATACGAGTAGCATGGTTGTAAGAACGAATAACTCTTTCTTCAATAATATTGTTGTCAGTTCGTTTCCAAACTCTAAGAATAGCCCCTGCATAAGCTTGTTCTCTATAATCTCTATACCCTATATCACCTGTAGCAGCCAAAGTATCAGACAAAGTAAAAGTAGTTCCACTATTTCTTTGGCCTCCACTATCAGAGTAGTGCATTTGGAAATCACCATTAGGAATATAAAAAATAGTAATTGTTTCTCCTGCATCATTTGCATCTGGATAAGGTCTAAAGTTTATAGTGTTTCCATCTAATGACCAAACAGGACCACGGGGATGGTGCTCACCTCTTGGTTTAAAATCGTATTCCACTCTTCCGCTATCATTTAATTTACCAACTCGATAGATCTCACCTATACCTGGGGGGAGAACATATCTTGGTTGATCTTCAACAAGAGTAATATCATGAGTAAGAAGCATAGGATTCCCAGCAGTAAGATTAATCCTTGAAACAACATTAATCATTTCTGGAGTAATAATATTACTGAGTAAGTAATTGTTACTATATTTTGCATTTACAGTAGGGTCGTCAATATAAGACCTTACTCGATCAAGCATCATATGGATAAAAGATTGTTTGCTGTTCATGTGAAGTGTTTCCTATTACTAAGGCGAGACATAGTTTTTAATTCTTCTACCAATCCTGAGTTCTCGTCATAATCAAACGGTGAAGATGGGTCCATATAAGCTCCCCTGCTGTTCTGGTATTTTACAGCTTTTTCACGCATTTCAATATTTTCTTCCTGTTTTCTTTTTTCAGAAGCTTGTCTTTTTGCAATATTCTCTTGCATCTCTCTTCTTATTACATAATCAGGACGGCATCGCAATTCCATATATCGGTAATCTTTCCAACCACCTCTATCAAAATGTTTTTCAGAAGTTTCTAATTCGGTAAAGATTTCAGTATCTTTAAATACCCATGCTGCAAGAACATAATTACCTGTTTTTTGATGCTTGTAGGCAAATAAATCTTTTCTACCTAATCTACGATTTAAATATTCTGCCCATTCGCAATGAACTAATTCGTGATCAGATCCTCGTTTAATGCCCATTCCCATAGCTTCAGCACGTTCATCCCGTAGTATCTCAAAATAATCTTCAAATTCTTTATGTATCATAATTCCATAATAAAGAAAACCCCCTGGTTTTGCAACCAGAGGGCTCTTTAAACTAAAAGACTAGTTGTCTAAATTAGCTTGCGAATACAGTATCTGTATTACATCCGTCCAAGATCATACCTGCTGGTTGATCAGGAACAAGTTGCATACGTAGCATACCAGGCATTTGGATACCTTCAGTAGGCAATGAAACATTGTTTACTGTTTTGTAGATAGGTAACTGTGAAGGACCACCTGTTAATGAACCACCAACAAAGTTGAATGGAACAAAGTTATCTACACCAGCCATGTTGCTCATGCCTTTGTATGAAGGAGGAGTAAAACGTTTCCAGTTATTTCCACCCTTACGGATACCATAGACACGACCTGAATCAGCATACATTGAGGAGTAACCTTGATAGGTTCTTCCTTCGAATGTGAATGTAAATCCTTCATCACTGCCTTCAGAGTTTAGACTTGAAAGTCTACCAGAACGATCGATCATTTCACGACCAATTTTAGTAGCTTCATAAGCAGTCCAAACACCATCGGATGCGATTAAACAGTCAATGTATTGACCATACTTGTTTTTAGCAGCATGGAATCGACCTAGATATTGACGTAGTTTATGTTCAGTTAAAGCTCCAACACTTGTTATACCAAGTGATTTGAACTCAGGATGAACATTAACATCAATAGCTGCAGCAGCAATCGCATCTCCTTTGAGGAGGTTGTGATCAGTGCCGTCAATAGTATCGTTACCTGTAACAAGCCATGAGTTCATTCCTGCAATACCATATGATTGGTCAGCAAGGGTATCGTTACCAGATCCATCAAGACCTGTTTCTGTGATACCTGCATAAACAACAAGTTGACCTGCTTGAACTGCTGTAGAGAAGTTAGAAGCACCTACGAAAGAAACTTTACCTGCTAGTTCATCAACTGCATCAACATAAAGTTCTGTTCTTGCTGCGTCTCTATTACCATTCATTCTTTGAGTAGTTCCATCAGATGACCAAATATCTACTCGTTGACCAGGATAGAATCGGTCAGGAGTAGTAACACCTGAAATGGTTACAATGTTAGTACCTGTACCACCACCAGAATCAACAGCAGAAATTGCACAAAGACGGTAGCTCAAGTTTTGGGAGAGATACCAATAGTTACAAAGAGTGTGAGAGATGTTCTTAGCAAAACCTTCAAGTTTTGGACCGATAATTTCGCCAATGAAAGCAGGAGTTGCTTCCGCTTGAAGTTCACCAAGAGTCATCATAAGGTTAGTAACCAAAGCCCGCATAGGAATTTGCAACCTATATGGTTTTTGGTTAGCACCAACGGTAGGATCGGGGAAGGTTTGAGTTAGGTTTTGTACATGAACTTTGTTAGCAGCAGTACTTGCTTTAACAGGAGTATCTGTATCACCAAATAAAACCCAATCCCCAGTTTCAGCAGCATTTTCAATAACACCAGTTAGACCACCTTGGAATACTTTTGTAATAAGCATGTCACGACCGATTGCATCGGCAGCTCCAACGCCTTGAGATGAAACAACAGTATCTCGCCAAACAGGATCTAAAGAAGGAAGAAAAACATCAACAGCTTTGTTGATAACTTCTTCGATTCGGCTCTCGTGTGTACTAAAAAGGCTGTCTGTAGTTGTAGCGTATGCCATTTTTTAGCCCTTTCAAGCTTTAGATTTACCACCTGCTGAGTCTTCTTGTACCAATCGGTTTAACACGTCATTCGTCCAATTATTTAATTTGGTATCGGCATGAGACATGGTGTCACCTTTTTGATAGGAAGGAGTCTCCACAGGTTTGGAAGAGAGAAGAACACTTTGCTCCGTTGCTGTTTCTGGTGCCTTCATTATTTGATCAGGATCACCAATTACCGTACGAAATTTATTTACCACAGCTTCCGCTGCTTTATTAGTTTCCTCGTTAAACCAAGAAAAGTCAAACTTTCCTCCTTGATTTTTTCTGTGATTTAATAAATTCATTGCTTCTTTTTCAATTTCTCGCTTAATCACAGCTGCTTTTGAACCGTCTGCATCCTCTCCCCCCAAGCGATTCATCGCTGTTAGAAGGGATTTTAGCTTAGGATTAGAAGAATATACTTGGTCTATACTTTCTGTAAGCTTATCTTTTAGTTGGTCTGTAGATAAACGTTCTTGATTCATACGTAATCGTTGAATCTCTTCTTGTTGTTGAGCAATAAGTTGCTCATAATTATTATTTTCCATAGGAACTTCCTTAGTATCTAGAGTTTCTTGAGTAGGAACAGGAACTTCTTCCGAAGCTTCTTGACTTTGCCGAGTTTGAAATTGGATATAATTATTTATATCCTCATCGTTGTAACCAGCTTCTCTCATTACAAAAGCTGTACTTTGCCAACGATCAGCATCGTTTCCATAATCATTCGTTATTAGCCTCGTAGCGTGGTTTTTGTACGCTTCAAGACTTTCTTTTTCAGAGAGAAGACGGTCGTATTCTGCTTTAGAAATAGTTTCTTCTACAGGAGTATTAACCTGTTCTTCCTGGGAAAGGGAAGGCTCCGCTTGGACTTCCTGGGATTGGATTTGCTCCGACATTCATATTCTCCATTTGTGGTGCTTGTAAAACAGCCACATCATCGGGACTTGGAACAGCTTCTGGGAGTACCATACCCAGACTGTCTAATAAAAATTCACGATATCTTTTAAATGCATTTTGTACTTGAGGAGCAGCTAATGCCATTTTAGGAGATGCCATGAATCCAGATAATACACGAAGTTGCAACTTTGGGGTTGCCATGTAAGGCGTAACCACAATTTGTCCAGGAGAAGCCCCGTTCCCGAAAAGGACTAAACAGTTCCTAATGACTGCTTCGTAAGCATTTCTTTCTTCATCTAAATACGCAGCTACTTTAATTCCTTGTTGGATTAAAAATATTTTAAAAGCTTGGAGATCCATGACTCCTGCTTTAAGCATTTGAAGACCTTCACTTTTAATAGCTGCAGCACTCTTAGGTTCTCTTTGAGCAATTGTAAAAGAGAGATCTTGTAGAGTAGGTAAAGGATTACTTTGTTCAAAACTAATAGTATTATTTTCTGGGTTAAGAACTACTCCTGCTAGATCAAGACTTAGTTTTTCTATTCGTATAGCTCTTGGGACTTCAATTAAATTTTTAATTATAGAACTTAAAGAAGCTCTGTAGCAGTTTGAAAAGGCTCTTTCAAGACCACGAGTAGGTGTACTAATAGCCTCATTAATTTTTTCATCTAAGTAGTTAAGACCACTAGCTGAGTCAACACGACCCTTTTGAGATATAAGATCTCGAATAGGATTTAAAGTGTCTAACATTTGTTTTGCAAAAGCAGCAGTCTTTCCTGGTTGATCACCCATTGTTACAGGAGTAATAGGGAAAGGTTTAAAGTTTTCTGAAACAGGATCAGGTTCAAAAGGTAAAACTTTTAGACCATCTCCAATATCTCTTAGTAAAGAACGTTCATTGAATTGCCCTTGAGGCATAACAAGAACTCCGTACCTATCCATATCCCTAACATTATTAAAGAGATTCTTTAATAGTTTTTCCATTTCACGACTAAGACCAAAGAGTAAGTCAAACATTCCCATACCGTGGAATGTTCCGTTCTCCATAAATCTAGCAAATCCAATAGGACAATATACTTCTATTTCAGAGTAATCTTCATCTTGAATTACATAATCTCCAGATGTAACTACATAACGATCTACTGTTCCTGCAGGTCCATCAATCCAAACTTCTCTTACTCTAATTAAAGTATGTACTGAACCCGAAACAGTTCTTGCAGAATCAGTTCCTTCAATGATATTCATATCACTTCCAGTATTAGAAATGATGTCGTTTTCTGCAGGATTAGACCAATCTGTTCCAATATCGTCTTCCCAATATTCCATGTGTTTTAGATTCTTTTTAATTCTAGAACCATACTTTTCTTCTAATACACTTAATGGAACAATACGTTGTCTTACTAAACCACTTGCTTTGGAATAGTCTTCACCTACTGAAGGAAAAGGAAATAACTCCCTAGGGTGAATTACTTCTAAATCATTTGTCAAACCTATTGAAGGATGATCTGTAATATGTCCTGAGATGCCACAACTTCCTAAAGCTGTAAAGATATAACAAAATTTACTTTTTACATCTTCAAGTTGATTGGCACTCATGGTGGAATCAAGAAGAATTTGAGCAACTGATCGTTCTCTTATGCCAGATAGAGTAGCTCCTCGTTGTTGAACTCGAGGACTTACATCTAATTCAGATAATTTACTTGATACCTTGTCTATTGCAGAAATAAGTTCTTGAGATTGGTATTCAAGATTCCCATTTTCATCTAAAAAATTAGGAGATAGCTTTCCAAATTCAGGGTCAAAAACATCGAAACGTCTTGCTCCTTGTAGGTAATAATACGCAAGAAGCCACATAGTTCTTCTATAAGAAGTACGGATTTCCTCTCGATCAGCGTGTTGATCAATTAGCCTTGCTAGGGCTTTCTTGTCCTTCGGTAGCTTCAACGTACGGTAAGCCATTTATATTTCTCCGTTTTTTCTTTGCAACCCCGCCAGGTACAAAATTGCCTGGTCCCATAATACTTTTTAATTCAGCATCCGCTAGTCCTGCAGTGTGATTTTCGGTAGATTCTCCTTTGTACACCACTTGACTGTTCTCTTCCTCAGATTTTCCATAATGGGATTTTAATAATTTATCAAAATATGATATAGGAATTACCACATGTTGTTGAAAATTAAACTCTGGAACTTCCATCGTTTCGATCTCCTTGCTGATTATCCATTAGTTTACTCACAAGAGCCACTGGAATGCTAGATAAATTTACCTCATATATCAATGGGGTATTGGTCTCTTCATTCATAATCTCGCCATCTTCCATTTTTTCTAAAGCGGTTCTGGTATCTCTGGTATTTGCAAAAGATTTGTGAAGTCGTCCTTTAATTACATATTGAGACATGGCTACACAGTCAATTTCATCATCATGCTGCAGTCCACCGTCTCTAGCATCAGGGTTAAATTCCTCTACTTGATCTAATAATCTGTTCCAAACCCCTTGATTTCTTCTAAATAAAGGGAATTTAATAAGATTGTTTTCAAATCTATGGTGCAAAGAACTAATTTTTGAAGCCTTATCTACCATTCCAGGGTTTAGTTTCTTTATTCCAGGGACATGATTTACACCTAATTCATATACCATTCCCGTACTAACCATAGAAGAAAGCGTATTACATAGGGTTAACCCTGTTTTAATTGCTTCTGGGTGTACTGTTGGTACTTTCCACTTATCGGCTAATAAGAATATATTCTTGATTAATACTTCTTCTTTGCATTGTTGTGAAAAAATATCTAGGACAAACAGAGTATTTGCACTATTAACTCCCATTACACAAGCAACTTTATAGTCAGAATCCGCACTAGAAGTATACGAAGTATCTACTGTCATAAACAATCGAAGGCTATTTAAGAACTCATGCATAGGATATTTATGAAGCATTTCTTTGTGATCTCTCCAACAAATCAATGTTTCACTCTCTCTTGGAGTATCTCCTATTAAAGGATCTACATCTTCTAGCCACCACCCGTGTTTGTCTTTTTCTAATTGAGGGAAATAACTTTCAGAAGATTCCCCTGGCCTTGCCATGTATTCTGCAAGAAAGTTAGGAGTTCCGATAATCTCTCGAATCTCTTCTAATGAAATTCTATCTTGTAACTCAGGATGATCTTTTTTATATTGTTTATCAGGAGGCCACATATCAGGCCAACAAGAATGTATTTTTCCTGATTCATCTTCATAAGCAGCACGAATAATCATTCGACTCCATAGATTAAACCTAGGATCGGTAGCCACTTTAGACCCATCTTCATTAGTGTTTGTTTGCAAAGCGTGCCAGGCATAATGCCTACGAGAAACAAAAGTCGCAAGCCAATCTACACCACAGCCCCTACGCATAACCATAGGGAGGACAACCTTAAAAAGAAGGTTGTCCATATAAGAACGCAATACCGACATAGATGTACTAGCCTTCGGATCGTACTCAGGGTCATCGAGAACATAACGTCTAGGACGACCACCACGTTGACGAGACTCAGCAGATATACAACGCAACCAAGATCCATTTCTTAATTGCATCATTTCAGTTCCAAATGGAGCTTCACCACGTTTAGGAATCAAACGATTGTCAGGAGCTTCTTTATTCCAATCATCTAACAAACGCATATTGTTTTGTAATTGATCTTTAATAGCTTGCCCAGTTCCTTTAGCATTATCATTGGTAGAAGTTGCGTACAAAATAGTAAACGCATTTCTACTTAATAATCTTAGTAAGGTTGCTTTACGCACAAGAAAAGACTTTGCAAACCCACGAGGAGCAATAGCAATATTTCTATTAGAAGATGCCCATTGAGATAATATATCGAAGTGTCCTTGGGGGGAGGGCAATGGTTCATCATCGTAAAACAAAGGATCAAAATCCTCTGTTGCGTTAAGATAATAACGATCAAAAAATTTAAGAGATGCTACGAAAGCGTTTCCTTTGTCTGCAGGAGTTCCCCCCAACAACCATTGTCTACAGGCGTTTACTCTTGCCTGGCGTTGTCCATCTTCTGTTAAAGAAGCATAGTCAGCGGGTAATGGGTAATAAGGATTAGGCTCAACTTTTTTAACACTCAATATTGGTTCCTGTATTCTGAAACTCGTGTAAAGACTGAAACTACTCCTAGTCTACACGCAATAGTTCCCATTACTTCTGGAAGATCTGCATAGGGAGTTGACTTTACCAATTCACAAAGTAAAGGAATGTATTTTTCTTGGAATGCAGACTCAGTAAGTAATTCTTCTTTTAGTAACTTGCAATATAGTTTTCCGTTTCCTATCCAAGTAAAAGGATCTTGAATACCTAACTCTTCGAGAATAGGAAAACCTAATTTAAACAACTCATCGTCTGAACAAGAAGATATAAAGTGAAAAGCTTTTTCTACCTGGGGAGGAATATTAACTAGACGGGGGGAGGTATTCTTTGTTCCTACCTCCGAAATCACTTTCTTTACGACCTTTTTCTTCTTGGAGTTCGGTGAGGAGTTTTTGTGTTGAGGTGATTTTTTGTTCTCTGATTTGTCCATTGTTGTCACAACTTATTGATTGTTGGATATTCCCAATAAGCCCATTCGTTTGCCCTATATCTTTTAGAACAGACCTAAAATGCTTCAGGGCAGGAAGAGCTATCTTAGGATCTGGATCTCTAATGAGATTTACAATAGTATCTATCTCTTCAAATATATCAAAATTTGAAGCAGATACCGCAACATCAAAAGCTTTTGTTCCGTAGAAAGAAGAAAGTTTAGAACCTTTTGCAGGTTTTTGAACAATAGATTTGTTTTCTTCATTCTGCATTATTTAAGTCTACCATTGTATTAGCCTCTTGTTCAAGGTCTTCTTTAGCTGCAACAGGAATATTATGCATTCCAAGGGCAATTAATTTTTTAGCTGCAAGTTGTGCAGCTTTCTTTGTAGTTTGAATTAATTTTCCTGTTTGTAGTTTTTGAGTATAAAGCAATTCAGATACAACCCCAGATATATTTTTACGAAATTCCAAAACATTAAGCTGTGACCCTTTACTTCCAGAAGAAGGTGATGTAAAATCAGGTTCTCCTATTCGACTAATGTATCGAATGGCGAGCTGAAAAGACGTTAACTCAACATACCATTTTCTTCCTATACGAATACGTGGAACCGATAAAGCCTTACAAAGTTTTTTAAAAGCCCGTAACGAACAACCCAACTCTTCGCAGTACCACTCTTCTCGAAAAAGCCTAATTCCACTTCCAATACCTATATATGCTTTTTTTTCTGAAAACCTTAAATTGTTATTAGTACTGAACATTAAATTGTGGTGTGGTCCTTGTAGTAGGATCGTATGGAGGATTTGCAAAATCTTTAGCCATTTGCATATAAGATCGATCTTGCCCAAGAAATTCACCAGTAAGACTTGGTCCTGCCAGCATATCTTGTACTCCTCTAGCTTCGTTTACAGTAGCAACTCCTTCTCCTGCTCCAAATGTAAGATTAGCAGCTCCTCTTCCAAGTTGACCTTTTTTAAGTTGTCTTCCCCCTCTTATTACATCTCCAACATAAGGGATTCTTTCAAGCCCTTTTCTTTTAATTTGCCTATGAGCAATTCTAGAAACAGGATCAAATTCAGTGATTACTCTTCCTAAACCTTTTAGAATACCACCTGCGTCTTCTACAGAAGCTACTCCTCCTGCTCCAGAACCTAAAACATTAGGATTAAACCTTGGAAGTGCTTTAGAAAGGGCACTTCCAATTGCTTGTTTTACTCCAGGAATTTTTCCTGCTGCCCCTAAAACTCCACCTCCAGCAGCAGTTAATGCTGCTTCAGCTATAAAATCAGGGTCTTGTGCTCTATCAACTATAGTTCCTGGCAATTCTTTAAGAACACTTCTAAAAAAAGATTCTTGGTCTGCATCAATCTCTTTTCTTCGTTCTTCATTTTCTTGTCTTCGTTTTTCAAGCTCTGATTTGTACAAAGCTTCTGCAAGCAGTTTATTAGTTTTTTCTCCTATACGAGCTTCTGTAACTTTCATTTCAAAATCAGTTGCCATTTTTTTTCCCTCGCATCTTTTTAACTAAGGTAAAATCACTTACCTGCACCAAAGAAAGGATAACACAATGACAGTAGGAACTCAAGCTAGACCTTTAGAATCTAGTGAACCTATGAAAATTGCTGAGTCTGTTTTACGTCAAAGTTTCGGTACTCCTAATAAAAAGAGGGGTCTTTGGTTTCACCAAGGCGGTTATTACCATTGGTATGGCAATGAATGGGTTATTCGAAATGACGAATGGATTGAAGATTTTCTTTGGAGAGAACTAGAAGATTCGTATTTTCAAGAAGTTAGAGACGGAGTTCCTTCCGTAAGAAGACTTTCTCCTAATAAAGCAAAAATAGATAACATCATGAGAGGTCTAAAAGCAAAAGTTCGTTTTGAACAAGTAAGTACTCCTGCTTGGGTATCTAGAAAAGAAATGCCTGACCCAGGAGAATGCATAGCTTTTCAAGATTATGTACTAGATACTCGATCACAAGAGTTAATCCCCAGAGATGAAACGTGGTTTGACCATGTAATTATTCCTTGCCCCTACAACAAAGAAGCAGAGTGTCCTACCTGGATGCGATGCATTGATCAATGGTCTAAAGGTTGCGAAGATTGGAAACGATTATTGCAAATGTATTTAGGTTATTGCCTTTTAAACCACCGTAAAAGGGCTAAATGGCTCTTAATGCACGGTAAAGTAAGAAGTGGTAAGGGTACTATTGCTAAGATATTGCAGGTTTTACTAGGTCAAGAGACTTTTAAATCTACTTCCCTAGATGATATATCAGGGGATTTTGGATTAGATGGATTACAGACTTGTAGAGTATTGCTTATTTCTGAAGTTAGCGATCTTGATACCAGAAGTAGTGAACGGGCTGTAAGAGTATTGAAACAAATCATTGGTCAAGACCCTATTAGTATCAATATTAAATTCCAAAGACAGCTGCAAAATATTGTTGTAAATGCAGCACCTATTATCCAAGCAAATGAGATACCTAATCTCCCTAATAAAGGTAGGGGATTATCGTCTAAAATGCTTGTTTTACCCTTTGAAGTGTCATTTGAGGGCAAAGAAGACCCCTATTTAATTAATAAATTGATGAACGAATTGGAGGGTATAGCTCGCTGGTGTATAGAAGGAGCGATTCAAGTTACAAAAGGTGAACGTTTTATAATGCCTGGTTCTGCAGAAGAAACCATACAAATGTATCATTTGCAAAATAACCCGTTTGACCATTTCCTGGAAGAACGATTCGTACGTAATACAGATGGTTTCGTGAGTACCGAATATATTTGGGAAAGTTGGAACGACTGGATTAAATCTAATCATATTCGAAATGTCTTTATCCCTAAAAACCAACTTGTGTATAAAATACAGACACAGTCAAGTTGGGACTTAAGCCGTCACCGACAAGGAGGCGGGGGTAAGAGAGGATTAAAGGGCCTTTCGATTCGTAAACATTTTGAGGAGCTTATGTAATATGGAAAGTGAATTTGATTTTATCCCTGAAAAAGGGATTAATAGTGGTAAATTTCAAGCCTTAAAAAAGATCTTGGGTAAAAGCTATAAGAATTTATGCGATATCCCAGCTAAATTTTTATGGATGTATTTTTGCCAGGGGGACTACGTAACAGGTGATATGCTTGCCGATGAAAACGGCACCCTATGGACGTTTATTGATGGTGGGGATTCGATTATTCTTAATAGTGCTGAAGGAGCCTTTGTAGTTCATACTGAATTTCTTGATTAACCCTATCCTGTACCATAACGTACCAGACCTGTTCCATAGGTTTTGGTACAAAAAAGCGAGCTTGGTTAGCATACTAGGCTCGTTTTTTAGTGGTTGTACCACATGTACCACACATTAAGTTACTATATATTATATACCTTACTACGTATTAGCTTTATAAGTATGGTACAACTGGTACAAACTATAATAATAGGGCATACAAAACAACCACAAAGGATATGGCGTACCAGGAGGTATGGTACAAGTGTGGTACTAGTATGGTACAGAGTTGCAAAGATAAGTTGCAAATAGTGAAAAATTCCTGTAGAAATTTGTCCTTTCTTATAGATAACTAGCGTTAACATGGGGGGCTTTCACCTTTCTAGCCACGATATTGCTGCTAACCCCTTATTACTTACTACTTAAGCACCATACCCTGTTATCGGTAGGCTGTTGCCTGTTTGGTTATCTCTTATCGGTAACTGCCCTCTCCCTGCGGGAGGGCAGTCACCTCTCCAACTTTAATACTTTTTTCTACAAGGAGAATCCAATGTACCCACACTCACTACCATACTCACCAATAGCATCAGAAACACTTCGTAATGAAATGTACTATGAATGGCTAGAAGAAGAAGAAATAAGAGAACTACAGTACCTCTTTTACGAATTCATATGTCCCTTAACACGAAAAGAACAAGAAAAAGTCGAATATTGTTAATAAAACTTTTTTCTTTTCCCCTAAAGGGGAAAAAAGTTTTCCGTATATCGTTATTAATTTTTTATAAGGAGTGTTTATCATGAGTAAGTTTAATAGATTTAGTACAGATGATCTAGAGATCCTAGCAGAATCTTTATTAAGGCAAGTAGATCAGTTGACGCAGGAGAAAATACATTTACGAGAATGTAATTGTAGGCTAAAGTCACAGATATCTGACTTGCGAGATCAACTCCCTAAATATCCCGATTATATGACATCAGGTATTCAAATCAATGATAATGGTGATGAATTGATCTTCCTTGATGATGAGCCTGATAAAGCTCCATTCTGAATATCTGAGATCCTGCCCTCTCTCCCCTGCGGGAGAGGGCAGAACCTCTTACCTTTTTATTTTTATTTTTCTCTTGAAAGGAGAATCCAATGCATTTACTTACTATTGATCAAGTATCAAGAATCATCTTAGCATGGCGAGCCAAGTACGGGCAAGATACCGTAAGTGATGGACTTGAACAACAACTCTACGTGGATGCTCATCGTGAGATCCTCACCGAAGACCGTATCTTATCTGACCTGAATACTGAGCTTGCACTCAGTACTCCATTAGTGAAAGGAGGTATCTAATGACTGACCTATACAAGTATTGGCAAGAACAATATGAGGAGCAAGCTGAAAAGAACATGCAACTCCTCGAAGAAAACCTAAAGCTGGAAAAGAAAATCAGCAGACTTCAATGTGACGTCTGGTCTCTTGAACGCAAACTTGAGTTCAAC
>TARA_R100000700_G_scaffold17138_1_pt1 | contig 17344 bp, 20 predicted proteins | sample TARA_R100000700 | Tara Oceans TARA_R100000700 (sample SAMEA2622810) | marine metagenome | biome: marine biome (ENVO:00000447); feature: marine epipelagic mixed layer (ENVO:xxxxxxxxx); material: "saline water (ENVO:00002010), including plankton (ENVO:xxxxxxxx)" | depth 120 m | reverse complement strand
GTTACCAAAGGCCCCTCTTTCGTTTGTGATCCTTGGTCTTTCGTGGGGCCACTTCATTTTGTCGTAATCCGAATACCTTCTGGTAATTTTCCACAAGTTATCCGTTTGACTAAATTCGCCGCCAATAATTAGTCCGTTGGACTGCCTCCTCTGCAACATGTGGTATAGACAGGCCGTGGTAACAGTAGAGGACCCTTTCTGGCGTGGCTTGAGGATAATTATCCTACATGGATATTCATTCTCTCTGCACCATCTTATTGCGTCACAGACCTGCTCTTGCAAATAGTTAAGGACGGGAGTCTCTACAGCCCCGTCCTTTTTAAGGATCTTGCCAAACTGCTCGACCCAAGCGTCTTCATTTTCCATGCAAGCAGCACGAAGAAGCTCGTCTGCCTGATCGTCGGTAAGTTGCACCTCTATCTCGCCCATCCGTATTCCTTTGCTATTTCTTCTGCTACTTCGTCCTCAGGAAACACTCTTCCTCCCCATATCTGATTGTGTGCTTTATATGGGCCAAGGGGCACAATGCGGACAAACCATTCTCCCCGGTAATTTCCATGAGAATCTTTGTATTTCAGGTTTCCTGCAAAGTGCGAGCCCGTTTTCGCAACTTGCAACCACCTTTGATAATAAGTGTCCCCCTCTTCGCTGTCGTAAATGAATGACTGCCAGCCAAGCCCAACCAACTTGGAGTCGTCGTCATCAACCAAGGTCTCATAGGCCCTGTTGACGAAGATAGCCTCCCCGTTTGATGTGCATCTAAAGGCCGGGTATGGAGCCTCTTGCAACTCCATCAGCCTCTCGCTAACCAACAGCCTTACCTCATCTTTTAGCGAGGTTCCTCCATTTGTCTTCAGCTCAGCAGTGAAAAACTCCTGCCTATCCGCGACTTTCTGAAGCTCTTCTTTTATAGACAGAAGCAACTGCGGCATTTGCCTCCTCTGCCTTCTTCTTATCCACCATTCTTTCCACGCGGACCTCCCCCTTGTTGTTAGCGACCAAATCGCCAGCACAGCGGAGGCTGCTGCCCCTAAAGCGGTCAGTGTTGTGTAAAGGTCTATATGCACAGCGGTCATTCATCGTTAATAACGGGAATATCTGCCTTGGGGGGCTTGAATCCCCTCCAGCAAGACGAGAACATTACTTGGTCTTCAAAGGCCCTGCACTCGATTATGTGGGCCCCTGTATGTGCGGCTAAGCCATTTCGCATCATAAATTGCGACTGCCTCTGAGTGCATCCAGCAAGCACCGCAGCAACGCCCCTATAGGCTGGCAACGTAAACGCTTTGTGGAAGTGCCCGATAAGCAGGATGTCTGGCTTTTGGCCCGACTCAATCTGCTCGATTATCTTTTGAGGCTTGTAGCTTAGAGCGTAGCTACTCCCCCCTCCGGGGTGTAGCATGTCTATCCTAATGTCCTTTTCACCCTTTCTCTCCACAACCCACCGGGCCGCATCTGACCCTAGATAATTGATGTCCTCTCTCTTTTCCGCGATTCTCGCGCAGACATCTGTGCCGCCATTCTTCATGTGGGCCTCGTCATGGTTTCCAGAGATCAAGTGAGTCTTAATCCCTTTGATGTATGGGTAATGCTCAACCGTCCAATCTATCTGGGCGTCAGCCCCGTGCTTATGGACTTCATGCTCATGCCCTTTCCTCATCTGGACGCCCTCGGTCATGTCCCCGCAATGGTAGACGGTTTTAATACCCTCCTGCTCAAACCACTCGTAAATGGCCCGAGTCATTGCAACTTCCTCGTAGATTGACCCAAAGTGGGTGCAGCTCAAAACCCCGAACTTAAACGCGGGGGCCTTTTTGGGAAGGGAGATCCTTTGCAGGGCTCGCTCATTTGCAAGCGTCTCCAACTGATCCCGAAGAGACAGGATCTTGCTGGCGTGACCCTTGGCAAACTCGTCAATAGATTTTCCTTTTTTTCTAGGCATCTTCACATGATCCCGAGGATCTTTTTCATTTGCAGGATTATGTGCTTAGGCCCCCACACATTAAGGCTTCCCTTCCTCAACCTGTATTCATCAAAGTCTGGCGAGTCGGAGTGCCTTCTCCAGCCTGTAACAGGAACCTCGCATATCTCTCGGAAGTCATGGTCATCAAAATACTCCTCATGGTCTTCAGATAGATACTCCATCACCTTGGTCCTGATGATGAGATCCACATCGTGCTTGGCGCGAAACTGATCAAGACCCTTTCCCCTTGAGGCAGGTTTCCTTTTCCCTCTTGGGCCAGAATGAACCACCTCAAGACCAAGGTCGGTTCTTACTTTCTCAACATCGGCTACCTTGCAATTGCAATTGTGGGCTATTTTGCCATTAGTAAGTGTCGGGTGCTTGTGTGCCGCCTTTTCTATTCTTTTTCTCAGATCGCTGTCCATTGCTTTGAGTTTGTGGGGTTTGGTTTAGTTTCTCATTTTAAGACCTCTTTCAAAAAGACCAGCCTCTGCATCCCTTCTCTTAATAAGACCATCCAGCCCTCGTCCCTGCCACAGCCTCTTCATAGACCTGATTTCCCGGGGGACCCTTCCGGCGTAACCTGCCGCTATGTGATCCCTGATGTTTGCCATCTCCCTTCTTCTGCTTCCCTTCATGCTTGCGCCCCTGTTGAACACAATCGACACAAGGGCTCCGTTGCTGTGCGGGTGAAGCCTGTCTTCAGACAGCCCAAATGCCGTTTGGGTTGTTTTTGCAAACCTTGGCAAAGTGGAGCCATCAAACACCTCTTGGGCCTCGTCCCATGAAACCCTCACCCTGTTCTTTACTGAAGCTAGGGCGTATTTCCCGGCACCCCCCTTTCTTCCTGATACGCTAATGAGCGCGTTCACCTCAGACGAAGAAAGAAGACCTCCCCAATCTTTGCGAATCTGGGTTGCGTTGTTATACCCTAGATCGTAGCCAAACCCTATGGTCACTCCGCTTGCGCCCCCGGGCCATGTGGGCCCCGAGAGATACTTCTGGTAATAGATTTTCCCTCCCACCTCGTATCCAACGATGAGGTCCCGGGCCTCGTCGCTGACTGGCAGCGAGAGGCCGGGGATTACACCGCTTCTTTCCACGGAGAGGTCTCTAAGAGAGGCGCTGGCTCCGGAAAGCATAATGCTGGCGAAGAACACCAGCACCGCGATAATAATAAGCCTTGCCTTATTTGGGGACGGAGTTTCATCCCAGCCCTCATCAAAGGTTTTGCCTATGTCTCTTCCAAGCGTATGCCTAAACCCAATCTTGAGCAGGGCAAACGCTAATGCGCTGGCAACGAGGGTTTTCGTTACCGTTGACGCGATGTCCACGAACGTGAACGCTTCGATAAGGCCAAAGGCCCCATCAAGCCAGTTTGCAACGCCCAGAACGGCGTAGAAAATGGCTATTCCAATAATAGCGAAAACAATGTCCCGCCTTATGCTATTGTCGCTTTTTTTCATATAGCTTTATGTATCGGTTAAGCCCCCAGAGCCTCCCAGTCTTCCTTGGTGTGTTCAGTCACGCTGGAAATGTCAGAAATATCGTGGGGCTGGCTGAGAGAGAACAAGTAGGATAGTTCGTCCCCGGAGACTGTCGCGTTGGACTTCTCGGCAATCATTCGCAGAGTTGGGGCAATGGTATCTTCGTCCGCAGGCAAGCCATATTTCGTGTTCAGGTCATCTGAAACTTGGTCATAGTCTGCGCGAGGAACAGAGTAATACCTGCGCCCTGTCAAGACTCTGGACAGCTCGATGGGGGTGAGTTCTGGTTCTGCTTCTTCGGAAGTCATTAGTATATTTTGAATCGTTCGTTTAAGATGGCCACCACTGAAGCGGCCTCTGAGTCGCTCATGCTGTCCGGGTATAGGGCTACGAACTCTACGTCGATTGCCGAGTTCCAGTTTCCGTTATCAGCGCCTCCTGCAATAGCGTATTTATTTGAGTTCAATCCTGACCAATCGGCTGTGGCCGTCTGAAGGTTGGCGTCATTAGTTTTGGAGCTTTGGGAAGAAGCGGAGAAGTCTACCTGTGCAAGAATTCGACCCGTGTATTTGCCACTCTGCTCAACAGCAGCAGAACCATTATGGTATGACCACCAATCAGATGTTGCTACTTCCCTGATAATTAGCCCAGCACCTGTAGTGCTAGCAGTAACAGAGTCAGTATCCTTGGTTACATTAAAAACTCTCGCATGGGATTCCCCTCCTCCTCCTAGAATGGTGCCGACCACAAACAGCCTTCCTTTAGTTAGGGAAGGGATAAAATGCCCGGACAAGTAGTTGTCAACGCCATCAAAACGAATAACAGGATAGCCTATGACGCTACAAGGGTTATCCCCGGAAGTGTTTACGGTAACAGTTTGTCCTGTAGTCGCGGTGAAAGACGAATCTCCGTGGGTGGCATCCACCTCAAAATTTACGTCTAAGATGGGGCTTTCTGTTGGGTTTGCGGGATTAGCAACGGCAGAGTTCCACACCCTAGCCCTAGTGTATTTGCCTGTCAGCGGCGATCCTGTAGTATTGTAGGCCATGCCCAGCCTAACTGGTGCGCTTTTCGAGGCAACAGAAGTTGTGACTGCGGTTTTGTCGGTCCCTAACTGCACACCATTAACGTAAAACTTAACATCAGTTCCGTTCCTCATTACCATAAGGTCTGCGGTAGAATCGTTCGACAAACCAGTAGAAGATGTGGACTCATAACCCGTATTGCTGGAGCCATTAAAGGAGAGGTAGAGAATGAGTTTGCCATTAGTCTTTAAGTCAAACCTCCAAGACCTCTGGGCTCCAGAAGAAGTCCACTTCGACACAAGACCCATATTAGACGAAGGAGTCCAATCTGTGAGGGTGACTCCCTTTGCTTCTATCGTAAAATCTCCCCACCCATCCAGATTTGCGGCATCTGGGACACTGTAGAAATTACTGCCAACGCCGGGAAAGTGACCCACAGGCAAATTATTAGCACTTGGGGTTAGATACTTACCGCGATAGGAGTAGGTTGTCTGGACAGCATCAGAAGCAGTAGCCTGCTGTATAGCAACACCATCGCCTTGCAAGTAAATGGTTTGCCCGGTTGTAACGGCAAAGGATCTGTCTGTCCGAGTAGCCAAAGAAAAATCAACAGAGAAAACGGGAGAAGACGAATCTGGAGTTGCTGTGTTGTAGACCTTGGCCCCGCCTACTTGGCCTTTAAGAGGGTAGGAGTATGAGCCTCCTTCTTTATTGCCAATCTCTAGGTTAGAATATACGGAGTCATAGAGTGTCGTGCTTACCCCTGCCACTGTGGTGCCTAGCGCAGCAAACCCTGACCCGGTGTCGATCTCAAAGGATATAGTGCTGCTGTTTCTTATCGCCCTAACTGAACACGTTCCTCCATCAGAAACACCTGTGGCTACGGTTGATTTGTAGGTGGTGACATTGGTCCCGTCGAAAGAAAGATCAATTCTGAGCTTACCATCTGTATCTACACCGAACTCCCATGATGCGTAACCATACGATGGATACGTTTTGGAAATTAAAGGGGTGTGATTGGATGGGGTCCAATCGGGCATAAGAACATCATTTACTTCAAAACAAAAGTCATCGAACGCATTCAAATTGCTATTATGGGAAACATAAGCATAAGAGTAAACCGTTCCCGGCATGAACAAGAAGTTCTTCGGGCCAATCGCCTTATTCTGCCACGCTGCCACAGTATCCAGATATCCCGCCGCAGAGCCGCCCGTCTTTAGCACACCTTCATTGGCGTCTAAAACAAGTAACCCCTTACTAAAATAATAGGGGTCTGAGGCGCTGCGAGCATCAGAGACGCCCAGTCTGGGGAATATTCTCATTTCCTATTGGGTCTAAAAAATTGCACTAATGTTGGCTGCGGTCGTTCCTGTTCTGAACACTTTCGTGACACAGAGAGGCAAGACCCCAGCGGGGACACCTACAAGCGTCACAGTGTTGCCTTGCAACGTGGTCACTTTAAGGTTCCCGGCAGTCCCGATGACCAAAGCTCTAGCGACCTGCGACAGAGTCTGATCGGTTGAGCTTATGTCCACGGGCAGGGCATCAATGCCGCTATCCTTGAACTTGGCCTTTACGTTTGCACTTTGGGTATATTCCATTGGATTCAGTTGGTTGGTTAAAAAAGTATTTTAGCAATTCGTCCTTGCGGTGTCCAAGTTCCAGTTGCAACAACAACTTTCAGGACAAGATATAGCATCGCCACGGCTACCGCAATCCACACAAACCTTTTATATTTAAGGGCTTCATCTCTTTGGGACTCCACTTTTGCTACCTTTTCCCGAGCCGCGTCTCTTTCAGCAGCAATTTTAATCCCTATTTCGATGCGGGCGTTTGCCTCCTCTAGCCTTTCCAGCAAGCCTTTGTTCTGGACGGCCATAGCCTCTATCTCAGATCGCAACTGGAGGTTTGCTTGCTCTGCCTTGGTTAGAGCCGCTTTGGTCTCGTTTAATGCTGCAACGGCAGACTCCCTAGCGGCAATAGACGAGTCTAACTCTGCCCTAAGGTCTACCACAAAGCCCCGAAGCTCGTCAGCGGCAGCAGATCCCGCCTCTAGCCCGTTTGCGTAAGCCTCTTCAACAGCCTTTTCTATGGCTTCTGTGGTCACTTTGGCGGCGTCGAGCTTGTGCCCAACATCCCTTACCGCGTCTTCCACCTCTCCAACTTTAGCCTCTACCTTTCGGACCTGCGCCTCCGTATTGGCTATATTGGGCTTTGGAGATAATTTGGGAACCGCTATGGCTGGCGGTGCCTGTGTGACCGAGGGAGAACACGACACAAACGCAAAGCAGCTTGCAATAATTGCAAGCGCCACGCAGGACCTGTTTGTTTTGGGGGTTCTCATAGCCTCCCTCCGGGGGGAGATCAATCCATGGGGATCAGGGTTAGCGAAATATCGGTAACAGTGGGGTTGTCTGAGCCGGTTTCGTTAGCAATCCAGACCTCCACAGTATTCGTGTTAGCGAGACTCATCACGTTTTGCACGGTCATCGAGTCTTCGTGGGTATTATTCAAAAACGTCTGGCTTACCTCTGAAGTGGAGATGGTGGCATCGTTTTTGCCCAGCCGAGCAGAAACAGTCACAGTCCCAGAGGCCCCGCTCTTGACGGTCATAACGGCTGTGACCAAAAAGTTTGATGTCACAGAGCCGCCATAAGTAACCTTGGCTTCCGAGCTGGATGGGACGCTGAAGTTGGCCCCACTAACTACGGCAAAGGTTCCCGGGTGAATTTTTGCAAAAGACCCTGTAGATACAGAGGTCGCATTGGTGTTATTCCTTGTTCCGGCGATTACACCAAATCCAAGGGTTGCTGATTGGGTTGACGCGCTCAGAGCCGCCCTTCCTGCTGCCGCATCTGCTGCGGTCATCAGCGATCTTCCCGTGGCGGTGGAATCGGTTACATCTGATGCAACAATTGCCCCTGCCCCGCTGGCGCATACGGCTAGATTTCCGGTGGCATCTGGGACCGCAAGGCTCCTAGTGGTGGATGAGTCAAAAGTAAGCAGGGCGTATCCACCAGAAGGCCCGTCCATCCTAATCATGTTGGAGCCACTCGCGGGGTCGATTACGACAGTCCCTGTAAACGTGTCCCCGGCGATGTTGGGAGACCCAATTGCGGTCCTGAATGCCGCAGCATCAGTAATGCCTCTGCCGTCCCCGTCCACCAGCTTTTCTGTGCTTCCTCCCCCGTGAGGGAGTTGAAACTTGCTGGTATTGGCGGCGTTTTCTAGGGCAATTTTAGCTCCAGAGCTAAAGTTGTATCCTTCAGAAGTGGAGGAGGTTACGGAGGTCTTAGTGAACGAGGGAGAGTCGCCTGTGCCAACCCCCAGAGCCGTTCTGAACGCCCCTGCGTCAGTGATCCCCCCTCCGTCTCCAAGAGTAACTGTCCCGGTAGCATCCGGCCACGTTATCGTTCTGTTGGCCGTTAAAGTGCCGTGGTCGATCTCAGAATAATATGATGAAGCAGTGTTATACAGTCTCACCTTTGATCCGGTGAGAACGGTAAACATTGGGTTGGTTGAGTGCCTTGCTTCAAGGATGATAGCTGAGGTCTGGTTGTTATCGGCAATAAGCCCTTTTCCGCTGGAAGCACCATTGGAGAAGTGGCCAGCAGTTCCTCCTGTCCCTGTGTTAAATCCAAAAACGGAATAGCTGGTGTTCCCTGTGGAGGCCCCATATACCCCGTATCCATTGGTTCCAGTTGATGACGCGCTAACAGCTTTGTTTGTCCCGGTAGACGCGAATGACGCGGCCCCTGTTGCGCTTCGTTTTACAACCTTGCTAACTGTAGCCGCATCTGTTGCGTCAGTAATGTCAGCACTTGTGTGGGTGTGGGAAGTGGCCGCCTTGCCTGAGATGGCAGAGGTGTTTGTTGCAACATTACTGGTTATCGTTGCAAGATCACTCACAAGGTCTGTGACAGTGCTTTGGGCCTGAGCGCCTGTGTGGTTAGCTCTATCGAGCAGGGTTGCGGTAGAGTGACCACTATCCTCAATAAGCCCCCCAGCTTTAGACTTAAACAGGTTCCCGGCAGTAGGGGAGCCGTGGATTTTTGTGTAAATCCCGGTAAGAAAAGTCGTCACCCATGCCGTAGTTGCAATGTGTGTGTCGTTGTCAGAGCTTCCCGGCGTGGGAGCCTTAGGGGCCCCGGTAAATTCGGGAGACGCCAAATTTGCAACTGGGTTCCCGTTTTGGTAAATTGTCTGCCCCCTAACCTCGGACCACTGGGTCCCAGATTTTCCTAATTTGCCTTCGTTGTTGGCGTTGGGGATTATGTTTGGAGTGGCCATTTCTATGTTGCGTTAGTGACTAGGTCTGATCCAGAAACTGTAAAATGAGAGTCGCTTGCGGGGGCGGCAAGAGGGGAGAGGTCCCCAGTGGAGTCGTCTTCTTTCCACGCTGTAGAGACTCCTAAGAGTCCGTTAAATGGAGTGCATGGATGAAGATCGTCAGCAGCATAACCGTCACCAGAAAGCGTCCATGCGGCTTCTGTTCCTGAGGCCCCCTTTCCGGAGGCTAAAAGTTCTCTTCCTGACCTTGTAAGCATAACTTGGTAAGTTGGCTAATAGTATTGCAATTACTCCGATCTAACAATTGGATTTCTCTGTTGGATGGGGATGGTAAACCTCAAGACCACGCCCTTGTCCTCGTTTGTAGTGGTAACAGTCCCCACTCCTGACGAGGTTCGCGTTTCTGTTACATCGCCAACTTTTCTTTCGCTTGTATTGGCAGTGTCATCAAGCTGGGTCGTAGTCTCCTTTGTAAGGGTCGGAGTGGTTACGGTCCTTGTTGTTTGGCTGTCATATGACTGCGCCGATATTTGGCCTTTAGTGGCCGTAGTATCGGTTACTCTTGTAATTATATTGTCTGAACTAGCCATGGCTTATGCGTCCCCGTCTCCGTAGGTGTAATTTACAGTTTCGTCCCCAGTATCCTGACCGCTTCCAGTCGTCGTAACTGTAGGGTGTTTGATTTTGGTTGTTTCAGTGAGAGTGGTATATGTCCTGTTTGTCTCCCTGTTGTCGTTCGTCTTGGTGGATACCTCCTGTTCGTGAGGGCCTGCGGTAAGGTCAGCAGCCCCAGAGGTGCGAGTTGTAGTAGTTGTTCCGTTATTCTCGCTCTCGTTATTGGTCCTTGTGACAACATTGATGTCTGTCCCTATGACCATGTTCACCTCAAATTCAACAGCTTCCGGCATGAGGACGACAACTCCCTCTTGGCGCATTTCGTAACATGCGTCATTGATCTCCTGTAGGGCCTGTTTAACTGCGGCCTTTAGCTTTGTGGCGTCTGCAATCATTTTAATATCCGGGTCTGGTTCTCACATAATTGGAAGGAGATCCCCTGTTGGGCTGCATTGCCCTATTTATTGCGGCAATAGCAGATATCCCCCTCTGGATGGTGGCGTCTCTCTCCTCTTTTGACCCCTCCCAGATCGGGGTCATAACCAAGTCGCTTAGCGCCAACGGAAGAACATGAGGCAAAACATATTGATCCGGAACGGCAACGGCCACACTCCCGTCCATATCTGTCAAATCATGAGAAGGCGGGTCCAGCACGGCATCGAACACCACAGTCATCTCCTTGTCCGGAATGGGGTCGAGCCTAACCATTAGTCTGGCTTCGTCTTTCTGGGATACCCCGGTGTTTTCTAGAACATACCTTGTGGGGTCTCCAAAGGTTTGCACAGAACTTGAGGCTGCTGTGGTCCCAAGTATTCCGGAAAACGCCCTCATCCTTCTCTCCGGTCCAACGAATCGAAGGCCGTCCTCGTCCCTGAACAGGGTAACTCCCGTATCAAGCACTCTAGGATGGCTTACCAGCCTGTTGACGCTGTGATCCGTGAGCATAATAGTGTCAAAGTGGACACTTGCGGACACGGAGCCAGTTGATCCGCGAAACTGGTTAAGCATTTTAGGAGTCCCAGAAACCGAAACGATTTCATTCATGTTTTTCTCCCCTGCAATCTCCAAAGCCGCTCCTAGATGATAGTCTTGCAACGAAGCGCCAGTCATGTCGTTTCCTCCGTTGGTGGCGGTAAAGCTGATGGTCTCCTTCGCCCTTATTAGGTGCGAGATCGTGGTCATCCTCAGGTTTTCCGGGGCCGTGACAAACCAGTTAAAAACAGCGGAGTTGACACAATCCAGCAGGATCAAACGATCCTCAACGCTCATTTGCGAGAGCGTCTTACTGGCTGTCCATCTTGCAAGCCTTTGAGCTAATTCTTGAACAGTCATTCTTCTTCAGACGCAAATTGTTTCCTAAGCTGCTCAGCCATGTGGCTCTTTGTCCCCATTTCGGGGTCAGAGACTTGCAACGATTGCATCGCTCTGGCTGAGTCCTGCTCAAACATGGGGATCTTGTCTTTCTCAAAGAAAAAGTGAGACCTCATTGCATACATTCTAGCAAGCGGCAGGAGGATTGTCTCTACCGCGTCTGCCGGGACGGGAGTTACCTCTGATCCTGACAGAGCCTTGATGTAGCTTGTTTCAAAAACGGCAGCCTTTCTGGCGTAAATTAGACTGATGCTTACGTCTGCTGTTGGGGTCGGCTTGATCTCGATATACGCACCAGACGAGTCCCTTCCGGAGTCTTCGGCTGCTTCTCTGCGAGTTTTGACGAAGTAGTAACTTGGAGCGGGAACCCCGTCAGCTACGGCCTGAGCTTCAGTTTTCCCATAAAACCTTGGGAAGAATTGATTAAACTCAGACTCATCGGTGATCCTATGAAGCTCTCTGTTGTTCTCTGCCTCGATCCAAACGGGCCCAATAAGCTCGTTTGCTCCATACAGAGTGTTGAGGTTTGCCGATGATGTTCCCGCAGAATAGTATAGCGTCCCCTCCTCTTTGCGGAAATAGTCCAGAGGGCTCTGGTGCATGAGTTGCAACGCAGAATTGATGGCCGTGGTGGCATCCTCGTAAATATAGTCAGGAATCGTCCCAGCTCCCTCCATCCAGAGGACCCGCAACACGTTGTCTCTAAGCTCTTTAAGAGTCATGGCTTACTACCCTCCGGAGGGTGGCAAAAGTTTTTCTGGCAGCTCTTTAGCCGCCTTTTTCTTGGCTGTCTTTTTAGCAGCCACAGGATTCAAAATAACCGGAACCACTCTCATTTTTCTTCCGTGGCAAAAGGGGATAAGAGTGGCGCAGTCTGCATTGAACTCTTCCCTGTCTTTAGCTTTAGAAAGGTCATATGTGCGCCCACCAAGGACCCAGATTTCCTCCTCCATTCCCGGCACCTTGGACCTCAAAAAGTCCCCATGCCGAGTTCCGTATTTTGCCGGGGCATACGTTCCGCGATCAGGATACTGCAATACTGCTAAAATAGGCATACTCAAAGTATAGCAAAAGGGGCCCCGGTTGCAAGAATTGCAACTCAGGGCCCCCATAATTGGGTTCTTGATCCCAAATCCCTGATTTCTCAGGAATTAAGCAGTGGTGACTGTCGGGAACGGAACTCCAGCGTATTGCAGTGCGTGTGTCAGGATAAGGTATCCCGGCCTGCGCCCAGCAGCATCCTGCACTGGCTCCTGCCCGAAGACAGAGGTCACGAAGATGTCCTTCACGAAGCCGCCCTCATGGGAGTCTTCGGAACGCTGGTTGCGATACTTGCCGTATGCGCGACGAGCAGCCTGCTTACCCATGAACAGAGTGTGGCCGTAAGGCACACCGTGCTGGTTCACAAGGTAGATGCTGGCTGTTCCAGCATCGTGGGTGTTGGTGTGGATATCGCTGTCGAAAGCGGGAAAGGAGCCAAAGGCGTTGTTGGCGTCTCCCGACTCATGCTTGTCGTTCACGGTCAACAGGTTCCCGTCATTGGCGTTAACTGAGTAGAAGCCAATCTTGTTCGGGTCTGTGGCCGCATTGGGGTGGTTTACAACCGCTACATAGAACGACCCACTTCCATACAAGCTGGCCGCAAGAGACAGGGTGTCCGTTGCAAGGAACTTGAACGCGTAGAGCGGGAAGTATTTGAAGTAAGCGGGAGCCGTAAGAGCCCCAGCAGTTGCAGATCCGCCGCCAGCGATTTTGGTTGCCGCAACACCAGTGGTGGTGTTGTTGGTAAACCCATCGACGGTCGAGCATCCAAGCTCTGCCTTGGGGTTCAGCGGAGAAGCAATCGCACCGTATCCGTCATGGTCGATGGGATTGTATTTCTTGATGATATTACCCCGGACATCGGAGTAGCCACCCGTAAACAACTGGTTGGAGTAGGCGTTTGGCCCACCCTCTTCGTGTGCATCCTTGTAATCAGCGTCCTGCTCAAGAGAGAACAGAGCGTCAGTGGTTGCAACGGAGCAGTAGCGATGAATGGCGTTACCGTTCTGATCCCGGCCCAATTTAGCAGGGCTTCCGCCAAGGCGGGAGAGCTGCGTCTGAGCGGAGACGATGCCGTCCCAATCAAGGGTGTCAGCAGTAAACAGATCGTCCGCGCTGGCCTTGCTGTTTGCAATAATTTGGTTTGCGCCTGCGCCGTGGTGCAAGAAGCTCATAAACAGCTTCTCACTCTTGTTGCGGCCCATCCACTTGCCAAGCTCGCGGGGGATGCCTACGGCGATTTCGCCGCGCATTCCCATGAACTCTTCAGCTCGTTCGGTATAACGAACGCCGTGGCGCATGAAGTCCACGGACAGGGTTGCGGAATTGATCTTGATCGACTCGAAAGCATCACCGTCATCAAAAAGCTCGTCTCCGTGCTTGGGCTCATTGTAGAGACCAGCCATGGTGGTGAACGTAATTTTCTGACCGCGACCTTTGGTCGTGTCGGTAACGGTTTGGATAATGCTGTCGTTGCCGCCCTCGAAAGGAGCAAAGAAGTCTGCGGTCTGTTCATAGACCTCAACTCCTTTGCGCCAAAGTTCGCGGACTGCCCCAGCGTTACCAAATGCGTTTGCGGGGTCAGCGGAAAGGGCGTTGCCGATTCCCTGACCAGTAACATTGGAAGTATGGAATGCCATGATTCTTGGTGGTTAATTGAATTGCGGTTTTCGGACCCGCGACAAACACAACCAATCAATCAGCAATGCCAGACCGGAAGACTTGTTCGGCTAATTCGTCAAAGTCATCAGGGTTGGATATATTCGCCACTTGATCAGCAAGTGTAGCCGCTTGTCCGGTTTGGACGCCAGCAGTGCGTGAAGCTCCACTGGCTGCGGGTAGTTGGCCGGGCTTTTCGGTCCTTGGGGGCTGGGGCGAAGAGGGTGACTGTTGCTGAGGCGCAGCTTTTTGCTTCTGCTGGGGGGCCTCCTTGGCTGGCCCTCCCGTGTTTGGAGCTATATTCAGCTCCTTTGCTACCATTTGGGCAATCAGAAGCGGTTTATTAGCATCGAAGTAGCGATTGTCTTCAGTATCCCGCAGGGCCGCGTCGATCTCTGCTGCTCTAGCGTAAAAGTCTGAGCCTTCATTCCCGAAATCCGGGTAAAGCTCGTTTGCTTTTGCAACTGAGGAATCAAAAGCATGATCATGCTCGTTTACTGCCGCTGTCGCTTCTTGTTCTTCACGAACAGACAACAATTCAACAAGCTCTTCAGTTTCACCAAGCTGATCCATTACGTCTGCGGCCTCGTCAAGGTCGCCGTCACGGAGTGCTTGGCTATGCTTTTTGCGAAGGTCCTTTAGTTCCTGTTTGGCCTCAGCATACGTTACATCAGATATCGGGTCTTCCTCCTCTGCCTCCTCCTCTTCGGAGTATTGAGTGTCGTTTTCAACTGGCTCAATTTTGGCTGTCGGTCTCTCTTCAATACCTAACCGCTGTTTTGCAATACTAAGCGCCTGTTCAAGGTTTATAGGTGCATCAGCGGCGTCTGCGGCCTTCATTATTCGCAATGCCTCAGCATCCACTTGCTCTGTTGGACGCAATCGGAATTGGGGGATTTTGTCCCCCTCATCTACTACGTCTCCGGCTTCGTCTGGCTGACTTTGCTCTGCAACTTGCTCTTGCTCAACGGGTTGCTCTTCTCGTTGCTCTGGCTCTCCCTCCGGAGGGGCCTGCGCCTCCTCCTCATTCGTAGCCGTTTCTTCAGAACTCTCTTCATTTGGGTCAAGTTCTTGCAAGAGGTTGGGGTTTTGCTCAATCTCAGACATTAAAGCCTCGTATTCAGCTATGTCCCCAGCTTCAGATATCCTGTCTGCCATAGACGGCGTGGCTTGTTCAGCAGCTTCCTGCTGTCCATCCACCTCGCCCGAACCCCCCAGATCGTTATTTCCGACCTCGGGTGTATCTTCTTGGATGCTTTCAGTGTCTGGGGCGTCTGCCTCCTCAACTGCTGTATTTTGTCCCGAATGGGCGTCTGCCTCACTCATTATCCCGGGATTTTGGGCTTTATTTGATCCTTTGCAAGAATTAAATTGCAATTGTGTCTACACCAGTAATCCCGTCATCTGATTTCACCTTCCCCAAGCTGTTCCCTCCACCCCCGGGAATGGAGGCTGACGAGCTGGATATTGGAGAGCGATTTGCCCAAAACGCCAACACCACCAATGAAGGAATAGATAAGTTGAGGTCTCTTTTGATGTATCTAGCAATGTTTGAAGAGGTGGAACTCGTTGATGCTAATGGGTTTAAGAGGGTTTGCTTGGTCAGGAGAACAGGGAAACAGGAAGTTTCAACGACATGCTCCTTGGGGACATTGCTCACCGACCCGTCAGATTCCGATAAGAGATATTTGCAACAGGGAACGGTAAACTATGTAGATAGCGATTTTGTTACGGCTCACACAACAATAGGGGGAGAAAGCACCACCTTTGACCCCCACACCAGCAGCCTTTATGTGAAGCTGGAAATAACCATGGAGACCGATTCCTCTGGAGATACGACATATCTCACTGGAAGATGGAGCGCCACAGGGCCCCCAATTCTGGAAAACGGGCCATCAACTCCTGTAGATAGCGAGTTATCCGCCTCCCAGCCTACAGGGTTCATATACGCCCCCTTGGGTAGCTGGTCTGAGAGCATCAACGGGGATTTGGTTTGGAACACCGAGGGGTGCGGGGCGGTCACCTTCCAGATATGCCTTCTGGACGCATATAGAGCCACGGCACATTACTTTAGGTCCTGATGTCTTACGAAGTATACGGGAGAGCAAGCACTGAGAAGTTCCCAGACCAGCAATGCGTGTGCTGTGCGGAGTTAGAGTGCCCTGCTCCGGAATTTCACATAGAGCAGACCAATGGCCTGTATCTTGGCTTTCAGGCCAGCCCGGCGGGGTTTGACCCCTCGATAGTCAACGCCATGCCCCCGAGCGGGTTTCGTATGCTTTGGCTGACTTATGTAAACCCAGTCCATCATAATGGGACCGTTACTACGACTCCCTCTGGGGGGGCGGCCTCTGTCCACACCAAGACAGATGTGATTGATTATGATCAATACATCTTTAGTCCGGACGCGATGAGGACTTTGGGCACATTGGACAACCCCACCTACCCTGAGGCCATCAAAGTTAGCTCTGGATCGGAGACCAATGGGGCAAGGTCTGGAACTTGGGGCGTGGTAGGCGCGGTTCAGGACATGGAAGAAGGATATTCCTCCAATGGGACCGGGCTCCTCACCTACTCATCGGGGACGCCTGCAACTGAAAACCACAGTCAAACCACCTTTGACTCAATCGGCAGCACCACAACATATGTTGCGTCTGTATCTGACACCCAGTTTTTGCAAATTGCAAACGTCAACGTGAACGGCTCCCATGGTGGGACCACATATGTAGGGGATTACACTATTCAAAAGGGCTACAGGGACCCATTGCCATTTGTTTACAGGGTAAATCTTCCATGGCCTAGCGTGTTTAGCCCAATGATGGAGGTCCATTGGGATGTAGAGTTTAGAGTGGAGGGCGCAGATGAATACACCAAGATGGGCAGCGGGAGCTGGGAGGCCACCGGGTCTGACGCCTTGAGTCTTGGCCAAGCCTTTTTGTGGGATTATCCATCTCTCGGAGATTTCCGGATCACCAATGTGCGTTTCCGGTGTTCCCCCAGACAAAGGTTCAGGGACTACGCGGTAGAGTCAGGAATTGGGGCCGTTGCCCTGTCCACTGAAACCGCTTTTGACTAGCGCATCTTGGCGGCAACAGCGGACCTCATAATCTTCCCGGCTCGGGCCTCGCTGTATTCCCTGTATCCCAAGACCTCGTCGCAGACCTTTATGACCCCTCTGTTTAGCTGGGTGGTTAGCTGATCACTGTCTGGGTCGTTTACGATAGACTGCGCCTCATCCCTCCTTTTCTGGATCATAGGGATAAAGTGGTCACTCCACCCCTCTTCCCTGCACATTCTCTCGACTCTTTCGCCCACCTTCTGGGCCCGGTCATACTCTTGCTTTTCCTTGTCAATGCTCATACTACAGGCGGCTGCTGTCCGGGCATGTTATCCTGCGTGTTTATGGCCTGAGGATTCCCGCTCCCCCCGGAGGGAGTGCCTTGTGGGGGAATCTGAAAGCCGGGCTGGATAATCTCGTCCACATGAGAAACCTGCATTGCCTTTAGCATCTGCCTGTAAAGCTGGGAAGTGCGAACCTGTAATTCTGGAGGAAGGGAATAAAACTCAATAACCTTGGCGCTAGCCTGTTGCGCCTGAACAAGCTCCTGCTCATTCTTGTATCTCGTCATCTCTAGGCGAACATCCATATCTAGCTGCTTATCGACGTTTTCGGGCCCAAATTGCAACATTTGGGCGGCCTCGTCCTCTGTATACAAAAACGCCTCTCGCACATCTAGGTAAGCTAGGGTGTATACGCAGAACTGCTTGAGCAGGTCCTCTAATCCGTCTTGCAACTGACTTAGGTATATCGAGAACATTTCCTGCCCGGATCTCTCGATGTTCTTGACCCCGGTGGCTAGCTTGGCTGTGTCCATTCCAAGCATGGCGGCATC
>TARA_R100000700_G_scaffold24_1_pt1 | contig 18057 bp, 32 predicted proteins | sample TARA_R100000700 | Tara Oceans TARA_R100000700 (sample SAMEA2622810) | marine metagenome | biome: marine biome (ENVO:00000447); feature: marine epipelagic mixed layer (ENVO:xxxxxxxxx); material: "saline water (ENVO:00002010), including plankton (ENVO:xxxxxxxx)" | depth 120 m | reverse complement strand
TTTATTTTCTTTTAAAAAATTTGCAATATCTTGATTTGTCATTCCAGTTTGATAACATATTTCTTTTATATATATTTTATCATTTTGTTTTCTTAATTCTACAATAGCAGTTGGGTCATTAGTATATCCAAAATCACAACCTAAAAATATTTCGTCATTATCTGGAAACTCTTTATAGTCTATCCAATTCCAATTTTTAAAAACCATTCCTTCGGCAAATGTTGCTCTTTCTCCTTTTCCATAAACATTCCAATATTGCTCATCTTTATCTTTTAGCCTTTCTATTTCATTAACTATTTGTTTTTCTAAAAACGCATTGTCTTTATATGTGCTTATAAAAGTTTCAGAATCCTCTCTATCCATAAGCTCATCATATATCCAATGTATTGGGTCTGACGGATTGAAATCAATAATAGTCTGTTCGCTAGTTCTCATAATAAGTTGTCTGAAATCTTCATAGCTCAATTCGTTTCCTTCGTTGATAAATAATATATTACGTTTTCTTCCACGAATTTTCTGCGGTTCATCAACGCTTATAAATTCTACTTTATGGTTTTTATAATAATAAATTAATTCAGATTTATTTAAATAACCGTTATATAATATTCCAACCTTTTCTAAGATATGCATAAAATCTCTAAACACAGACGATTTAACTGCTGGTAGTGTTTTTCTTGCTATTGTAATAATTTTTGGTTTTTTTTCATATAACAATAAATGAATTAAATACTGACATATAGCAAACGTCTTTCCACTTCTTGTACCTCCTTGAAATATTTTTATTTTTTTTTTTGAATTTAAACATTCATAGAATTGCTTGTTGCATTCTATGATTTTTTTTCTGCTGGTTTCCATTGAACTATTTCTGTTTTTACATCGCCAGTATGCTCAATCTCTTGTCTTTCAACATAACCCCTGTCCTTCGCCTTAGTTTTTAAATAAAAAATTGTTGCAGTTGGATTACCATCTTGTATCTGTTTGAATAATTGACTTTCAGCAAAATCTTTTGCTACATCAGATAATTCATTTACTTTTTTTCTAAACCTTGAATCGTTTTTATAATATCTATAAAATGTAGTTCTATCAATACCAACTTGTTTACAAGCTGTTGTAACTACACCTAAAGATTTTTCTAAGGCTTCTAATAATGCTTTTTTAGTATGTTGTATTTTGTTGCTTTTCATTTAATTAAATTCATTAATTCCATTCTAGCTTCATATCCCGTTTTAAACACTCCAGTCATTTTACTTGTAGTTGTAAAGGTATCGTGTTTTTTAACTCCACGCATTTCCATACACATATGTTGAGCAGATAATATAACAGCAACGCCTTTTGGTTTTAATTGTTTTTCTAAAAATTCAGCTACTTGTTGTGTTATACGTTCTTGATTTTGTAAACGTCTAGAATATGTTTCTAATGTTCTTGCTAGTTTACTTAATCCAACTATTTTTTTATTTGGTATATATGCTATATGTCCTTTACCAAAAAAGGGAGCTATATGATGTTCACATAAAGAATAAAACGGAATGTTTTTTTGAATAATCATCTCGTCATATCCCTCTCCTTCAAAAGTTGTACATTTCCATTCTGGTGGATTTAAAAATTCTTGAAAGAATTTTATAAATCTTTTAGGAGTATCTTTTAAACCTTCTCTGTTTGGGTCTTCACCAAAATACTGTAATATTCTTACAACGTTATCTTCTATGTCGTTTTGTGTTTTTTCCCATGGAAAGATTAACCAATCATTTGTTTCGATTTTTCTTAAATCATATAATGCTATAAATGGTTTGTTATGCTTTTTAAATTTAGCTTCTGTTCTTCCACTGTCTATTATATCATCAACAATAACATCGCAATCCTCTACTGAATTAACAGCATTGCCTAAAATTCCCGCAACAACTTGACCTCCTCTTGGTACTCCCCAAAATTTTTTATTAGGAAATTTTTCTTTTATATTAGAACAAATTTCAAATATTTGTTCCCATTGAATTTTTACGTAACTCATATTTTTCTTAATTGTTTTTTAATAATAAAAAAAACAATAGTTATTATAAAAACTATATTAATATTTAAATGCGGTTCACCACACATTCCTGTTATATGATTTATTATATCCATTATACTCCTGTTTTTTGATTCCAAATTTCTATATGAAGTCTAGTAGTAAATTTTAAATTATTTACTTTACATAACTCCGCTACATTTTCTTTAGTTTTTTCTAATAATTTTTGATTTTCTCCTGCAGGCATTAACCATATTTTTTCTCTATCAACTAATTGTGCATAATCATTTTTTACTTCTTCAAAATCATTATAATCATTTATTACAAATTTAAATATAGAATCTTTTGCTTCATTAATAGTTCTTATTGCTTTTGGAACATAAGTTAAAGATTTATCATTACCGCTATTTTTAGTTTTTGGAGAGCAGTTAAATAAATTAATATATTGTAATGTGTCTTCGTTTGGAATAATTGTACCATTTGTTTCTATTTCTACATATACATTTTCATTTATATTAGATTTTATATATTTAATAAATTCAACTAAATTTTTTTGTTGCATTAATGGTTCACCTCCTGTCATAATTAAATGTGCTCCGTTTTTAATTGCCTTTATTTGTTCTTCATTTAAAACTTGTGATATAAATTTTGATTGACTTTTCATCCATACCTCTACCGTATCACATCTCCATTGAGCTTCGTTATGTAATTCTTTATCGTTTTGTGTTCCCATACCTCCACACATTAAATTACATCCGCCTAATCTAACAAACACAGAAGGGTAACCCATAGTTTTTCCTTCTCCTTGAATAGAGTAAAACACCTCACTAACTGCTAACTTTTTTTCCTTGTTCATATATTACAGTACTTGACTTTGTTTCTTGAAATTGTAATTTTACAATATTTAATTTTGTTTCATTTTTAATTCTATTAAATAAGTGTGCTGACATATTTTCTGCAGAAGTAGGAAAAGGTAATTTTCTATAAGGCTCGTTGCATTTATCAAACACCTCACACATTTCATCTTTGTCCCATAATATAAAGTAATGGTCATAATATTTTATTATAGGCTCAACTAATTTATCTATATCAGAAAATAAAAATGTTACTCCGCTTTTTTCATCTATAAAATCAAATTCAAAATCACATATTACATCATAAGTATGTCCATGTAATCTACTACATTTTTCTCCTGCTTCTTTATTTCTATGTCCTGCGTAAAAATAATATTTCTTTTGTATAATCATATCCAACCTTTTTCTTTAGCTTCATAATAACCATTAACTCTTAATTCTGTTGCATGATTATTATTAATTCCATAACCCCACTCATTAAAAACATTTGAACCATTATAATCTGTCATAGTATCGTTAATTATAACATTTAAAATATTTAATTCTTTTGCCATCTTCCAAGTCTCAGCTTTAGATAAATACATTAAAGGAGTATGTATTCTAAAATCAACATCCATCCCTAGCGTTAATGTTAATTGAATACTGTCAATAAATTTTCTTCTACAATCTGGATAATCTTGAAAATCCATTTGACAAGTGCCTGTGATTAAATCCGATACACCTAGCCCTTTTGCGTAAATTCCTGCAATAGTAATAAACAAACTATTCCTTCCTTCTGTTAATCTTAAATTAGTTTTATTGTTGGTTTTTAATAAATCAGCTATATTAAATATCTTATAAGATATATTTTCTTTATCGCAAATTTTTTGCGCTGATTCTATTTCTATTTTATGTTTCTGTCCATAATCAAATCCAACTGCATAAATTTTGTCAAATTTTTGTTTTGCCCAATATAAGCAAGTAGTAGAATCTTGTCCTCCACTAAATAATATAACTACATCTTTCATGTTTTAAAAATTTTTTTCAGCAAAGTTAGAAAATTTTACCCACTCTATGAAATTATGTATATGTAACGCATACCAATCTTTAACTCTTTTGTTTTTTTTAAAATTATATCGATTTAATTTTTGATTGTTAAATTGATATATATTTCCATACCTTCCACCTAACCAACTTGTACTATCAACGCTATCAAAATTTAATTTACTTAACCATTTTATCGAGGTAAAACCTAATCCATGTATTTTTGCGTTATTATTATGAGCATGATTAATAAACCATTTTAAGGACCATGGGTTGCTTCTTATTTTTTTTCCAATTTTAGTTGTAGTAGTTGTTCCTAAGGCAACATAATTATAATCTTCGCAGCTTTTTATCCAATAATCAGAACCTCTATTTTGATGCCAACAAACAATAGGTGCTATTCCAATAGCGTCCTCAATTTTTTTTCTATAATATTCGACTTTTTTTAATCCAACGACACAATCAATATCTAATTCAAAGAATAATTTTTGTTTTGTTTTTTTTATAAAAGAAATATATTTATCACAATAGATATCCCAATCAAAATTCTTATATTTTCCTGTTTTGTCGTTTATTGCTGTAAATGCACCACTATCTAATATATGTTTTTTTTGCATTACATAATCCTCGTATCTTCCCGTTTTATGTTCCCAAAAAGATGATAGTAAATAAACGTCTTTTGTGGATTTATCAAAATGATTTTGTATTGTTCTGAATCCCGCTAAATATATTTTCATTTAAATAACAAATCATAAATTATTTTTTCTTTGCTTCCTTTTATTGAATTTAATTTATCTATAATTTTATTATACTCAATTTCATTATATTCAAGAATAATTTTATTTTTTTTATCAATTTCTTCTTCTTTATCTTCAAAAAAATTATCTAAATTAATATCTTTATCAAACAAAAAATCAAGTCCCCATTCGTTTATCTTATTATTATCCCATTCGTTAGCTAATATATCCCAGTCCCATGCTCCAAAACTAACGTTATCTTTTATTATAAATTCTTGTTTTTTTTCTTCGCTCCAACCTTCCGCCATATCTATCCATACTGATTTAACTCCTGCTTTTTCTAGAGCTTTTAGCCTCATATTACCACCTAACACTACATAATCTTCATCGACCACTAATGGTCTTTTTTCTAACATTTCTGGAAAATCTTTAATTGATTTTACTAACTTATTAAATTTTTCTTCGTTAATTAATCTTGGATTTTCTTCGTTAGGTTTTATTTTATTTATATCAATTTTTTTCTTCATACATTGAATACCTATTTACAATATTAGTATAATTTATTTTATTACCATCAATATTTTCTTTAAAATAATAATACAAACACCATAAATCATCAATCATTTTTTCAACTTCTTCATGATTTCTTATATGTGTATCGCTTACTCTAAACAATTCAGATAAAGCATAAATCATTTTATAACATTCTAAATCGTCTTTAGAATCGTAAAAGTTTTTATTTGCTTTTACCTTATTATCTTTAATAAATTTTTTTATTTCTACTATTATTTTTTCTTTTCCTTTAGGTTTCACATCCTAAAAGTATTACAAATTCTTCTCTTGTAATAATTTTATTTTGATATTTATATGTTTTTTTTTCTTTTATATCAGAAAAAAAAAGGCAATAGTTAGGAATTATTGTTCTTTTATTCGATAAATCAAAACCTATACTTTTGTTTTTTTTTGATTTATATAAGCTCCATAATGATATTGAAGTTCTACATGGATTATCTGTAGTACCACGTATTACTTCATCTTCAAATGAGATTTTATTTTTTTTGAAATTTATTATATTATTGTAGCAAGTGAATTTATAACTAATCTTTAACTTGTTTTTTTTCACTTTCTTCTTTGACTTCTTTTGCTTCTTCAACATTTTCCACGTCTGGCGGTTTAACTCCAAATTGTTCTAATGCTTTTAAAACCAAAGATGATTCGCTTAAAGAAAACAAACCTGCTTTATTTCCTTTTTCGCAAACTTGTACAATAATTTGTAATGCTTGTTCTTGTTTCATAATTTAATTAATTATATCTTCCTGTTATAATATCGTATTCAATAATACAGCTACCTAATATTCCATTTAATCTTTGAGACTTCATTTTTACCGTTTCAAATTCAACAAATCTAATATGTTTTTCTTTATTTTCTAACATTCTTGATAAAATTTCTCCACTCTTAACTTTTTCTTCTAAATCTTCTTCACTTAATCTATGCATAACTACCATGCCATCAGTCTTGTTAAAATGCATTGTACCGCCTGCTAAACTGTATGCTGTTGCTTTTGGTATTTTTCCTTTTATAGCATATGGAGTTTTTGGGTGTTCACAGTAAATCATTATACTGTCAGTAGATTTCGCAAATTGTTTTAAAATTGTTAAAGTCAATTTTAAATATTGATATAAGTTTTGTTCGCCTGCGTTTGATTCTACAACCCAATTCAAAGGGTCAATAATAAAATTACTATATCCTTTTTTTGATAATTTTTTAAAATTTTTTACTAATGATTTTATTGAAGGCATTTCATCTTGATTTTCTAAAAACACAAAATGATTATCTACAAAATTTAAAGCTATATCCATTTCTTCTTTAGTACAAATATTAGAAAAATTAGGATTTACATTTTTTCCTAGATAAGCTCTACATAAATTTAAAACCAATTCGGCTGTATTGGTTTCTGGAGAATACATTACAATTTTATCTTTATAATGTTTTGCTCTAAGCACCATTAAATAATTTATTATTTCAGATTTGCCGCTTTGAGGATAACCACTAAAGCAATATAAAAACCCTTTTCTCCATTTAAAATTTTCATCTAATTTATTTATATATGAAGTTTCTCCTAAGGGATAACCATCTTGATAATAATTATATAAATTATCTTTTATATTTTTTACATAAACCTCTTTACATTTATTTTTACTTTTATCTTCATTTAATATGTCTTCAAAATCTTTAATTTTTATTCCCATTTTTTTTAAGTTTTGTTATTATAGAATCTACCTCATTTATTAATTTTATAGAACTTTCAATTGATGTTTTTTTCTTTTTAGATTGAGCTTTTGCTAATTGAAGTATCTCGTTTTCATACATATATAAATGCGATAGCTTATTTGTGTTTAATAAAATTACGTATTTACAAAGAGTTTTAATAGTTTCTATAGATTTTTTATAAAAATCTTCATCAATTTTTCTAGCAAATTCAGCTCGTTTTTTAGAATGAAAATGAAATTTTTGAGTTATTTCACAGCCTATAAATTCATCTATATATTCTTGTAAAATACTTTTGATATAATTTTTTTTCAATTTAAATAAGTGCAGTTATAGTTAAACTAAACCATGCAAAAAATACCCATAGTATCATAAATAATATTCCTTCTATTAATTGTTTTTTCATTATTTTAAATTTATTAATTGTCTAACATCATAACTTGAACCATCATCCATTAAAACTTTGTTACCATGGATTAAAACAACCGTTATTTTAGTTGTTATTTCTTTTCCAAAAGTTTCTATTGTTTTTTGAAACTTGTCGCCTTTTTGTATTTTTCTAATTTTTATCATTTTATTATTTGTTTTAATTATAATATAAAGATACATAAAAATATTTATAATACAAAATATTTTATATTTATTTATAATTATTTTTATTAAAAAAAAGGGCAGATACGTGTACCCACCCCTTTATAAACAAAAAAATGAAAAAAACTATCTTAAGGAAACGGACAATAATTATCTTCTATATGATATAACAACTTATGAATGTTATGTTGTTTAGCTTTTATTTCCATATAATCTTTAACTGTCTTTCCTATTAAAGGTCTTCCATTATCATCATAATTTCCTTCACCATATATATCATCTATTATGCAATTAGCTAAAATAATATTTTTATCAGTATTTTCTATATTATGGCTACAATAAATTGCATAAGCTTTTCTTTTTGATTTAGTCCATTCTAAATTATTTCCGTAATTTCTATCCCAGTTATCAACAATTCTTTTTAGCAAAATTTTTTGTCCTTTATTAAATTCAGTTCCTTCTAGTTTAATTTCAAATAAAAATAAATATAAATCATCGAACTCTAATACTGCATCTATATCAGTTGGATGTATATTACCATACTCTAAACCTATATAATCTATTATCTGTTTAGCTCTTTTTGGATATTTTATCATGCTCATCTTTTTCCAATCTCTTTAAACTTTTATCTTCTGTTTCTATAAAGCTATGTAAAATATTTATTTGTTCCTTATAAATATTAATTATTTTTCTTCTATGTTCTAAATCATGCATATTTTTAGAACATGAATCTAAAAAATGATTTATAATTAACTTACTAATTTCCATTTTTTTAAATTATTTTTTTCTTCTGTTAATCTTAAATTATGTTCATTAATAAATTTAATTCTTTTTTCCACAAAATAATCTATGTTATCTGTAATCTCATTTAAAGGTATTCTTATTTCAAAGTCTTTTTTTTTATTTCCAAAACCATCTATAAAACAAGCATAATTACCTTGCACATATAAAGTATGAATTTGTTTTAAAGTTTTACTTTTCATTATTTTATTACTTTAGATTTATTTTTACACATAGAGCAAACTCCGTTTTTTCTATTTACAACTCTATAACATTTTTTTCTATTACAAAGATTTAATTTTAAATATTTTTTAATAAAAAAATTTAACAAGCTTTTTAACATAAACATTTAATTTGTTTTTCTATAGCTTCATCTCTTGCTATTTCTACATTTTTATGTAGAATATAAGTAACATCAGCAGGAATTTTTAACATTAATTCTTCTCCATTTTCTGTTACATATCCAATCATAAATGTTCTATCTATATCTATTTTATCATTATCATCTGGCTGTAAATAATTATCTCCTGTTAAACCTTTTTGATATTCATAATCTGTTTTAAATAAAAAAACATCATATTTAAATTCTACTGTATTCATTTTATTTTTTTTTTAAGTTATAAATTGAACTGTACGCATTTCCAAAATCTTGAAATAAAACATCTAAATTGTTTTTTTTAGATTTTGTTTTTTTCATCTGCTTATAAGCATCTGAATATTTTATAATTTTACTAATATGTTTCATATAATTCTTTTAATTTATTTTCTGCTTCACTATAAGAATCTAAAAAATATTCTTCACCATTATCCATATTTGTTACAATATACTCTACACTTTGACCAAACGCAGAGGCTATACTAATACCATTTTCAAGTGCTATATAAACATAACCACTGTTTTGGTTAAAACCAACTTCCATTATTTCTTCACGGTTAGTTGACCAATTATCTAATTTTGCATTTTTATAATATGCTTTCCAAACTTTTGCCAGTCCCTTAGCTTCTAAGTATGCTGGATTATCTAAGTTGTATATTTCCATTTTATTTATTATTATAAACTATTCTAAACCGCTTTCTAAAGTTTCTAACCATCCTTCTTGGCTAGTATCTAAATCTTCAAATATAAAAGTTGTCCAAAAATCTCCTTCTTGTATATCCTTTAAATGATTTACTATCCAAACCTCATCCCATGAGTTTTGGAATTGAGTTTCAAATTGATTTTCAATTCTAAATTTTGTTATATTTTTTGTTTCTATTGTTTTCATTTTATTATTTGTTTTAATTAATTATAATATAAAGATATATATATTTTTTTATATATACAAAAAAAATTATACTTTTTTATAATTTTTTTTTAATAAGGTTTTATGATTTTATTTTCGACTAACATCTCTAGAATCTCAAGCCAGTCGTTTTTTTCCATTATAACGTATTCAGAATCATTTAATCTTTTATGATAAATGATTTTATATAATGGCATATTAGGTCGCATCTGTTTTAATATTTTATGATAGCTTGGATTGTTTGCAGTTGCTTTACATTGTATTGCAAAAGGTTCAGTTCTTACTAAATCTATTTTAGCATCATCTATTTTTTTACTGGCATATCTTGAAGTTTCACAATACTTCCATCCCATTTTTCTAAATTCCAATCGCACTTTCCTTTCGTAATCGTGTCCCTTTCGCCTTGATGTTATTCCCGACATATAGTAAAGTTAATATTCCTAATAAGAAAACAGCTATTATTTTAATTATTTTTTTTTTCATTATCTCTTTCTAAAAATAGAGCATATCCTAAATAACAATAATTAATTACATCACAAAATCTTGATTCTATTGTTTCAGATTTTTTTAAAGAAGCATTACAGGTATGTGTAAATATGCTTTGTAGTTGTTTATCAAAAAAAACACTCCAAACTTTTAACGGAGATATGTTTAGTTTTTCTGCTGTGTTTTTAAAATTTTGTAAAACATCTAAACTTTCATTGGTATATTCTGGTCTTTTACCTTCCATTATCTCATGAGACAAATGAGACAAATTAGTTTTAATTTTATCAAACTCTTTTTGTGTCATATAACTTTTTTTAAAATATCATATTTTAAAGGGTCTAATTCTTTTATCTTAGCTAACAAAATTAACTGTTCTTGTTTGGCTTTTTCCTTTTCTTCTGTTGTAGAATCTATGCCTAAATTAGATTCGATACTTGCCATTTTTTGCATATAAGTATCAATTCTTTGTCTTATATTTTTATTACTTTCATATGTACCGTAGTATATTCTAGTTTCGTGTTTACTTAATTCTTCAGCTGTCATAATATTAAACTTTTATCATCATTATAATTATCCCAAATAAAACCACCTACTTTACCTGTATCTAAATAATTTTTCCATTTTTGTAAAGCATCTCTCCATGCTTTTTTACCATATTCAATCATAGTTTCACCCATAGAATAAATTTCTATTTGATATGGAAACTTATTCTCGACAGCAATAAAACGAAAATTTGCAGGGTCATAACCTAGAGCTTCACTGTAGAAACAGGCTTGTAAATGATAACTAAAATTATATATTGCATTTCTAAATGCTTTAGGCGAAGCATCTTGACAGGTTTTTATATCTATAATATGTTTGTTAAACTTTATACCGTCTGGACGAACTCTCACTGGAACCCCGTCTATTGTACCGTAATAACTATATTCTTTTTCATCTAAATTGTCTATTATATCCATAGCAGTATTATGTTTTCTATAATTATCAATTACATTTTTTAGAGCTATATTTTCTTTATGTGATATAATAATTTTGTTTTTATTTTTTTTAATAAAGTCTTGTTTGATTTGTTTGTCTTTTTTATATCTTAAATCTAACTGTGGTAAGGTTTTTATTAAATCAACTTCATCATCTAACAAAACACTATGTACTGCTGTTCCAAAATTCATAGCTTTGGACATGTAAGGTTCTTGGTTTAAATAATGATAAACGGATTGTTTATAAATTATTTTTAATCCACTAGCAGATATGCTATTATGTGAATGATATTCTTCGTTGCTATCTTTAATTTTTTTCATAAAAAAAGGGCGTAAAAACCAAACACCACATAAAGTAATTACACCCAATTTAATTATACTCCAAACAAACTATAAATATTAAAAAGGTAAATCCGAAGATTCCTTTTTAGTTTCGTTATTAACTTTACTTTCGTTATCAACTTTCTTTATATATACATCGCTTAAATGTAATGATAAAAAGTATTTACCATTTTTGTCTTGTTTTTTCCATCCTGCTATTTCCTTTTCAGTACCATCTTGTAATACTATATTTCCTTTATAATCTGGTTGTGTTTCTTTTTCTTTGTAATTATTTACAAATAAAGAACCATAACCGTTTTTGTTTTTAAATTTATTCATGTTATTTTATTTTAAAAGTTTATTATTATTCTCACCAATCTTCTCTCCAGTAAAACACCAGAATCCAAAATTATAGGCAGTGTCTAATATTTCACTTTCTGAAATATTTTGCTTACCATTTAATTTGTGAAAATCTATTGCAGCTTTTAAAGAAGATTGTCTTATTATTTGTTTTTGCGTATCATTTATCATAAGTCGATAATTAATGATTTTAGAAATCCGCATTTAACCATACTTTTTAATTCAGAAAGTTTAAATGATTCTGGATTTTTAAATTTATTTTGCAAAGTCATTGGAGTAACATTTATCTTTTTTGCTAATCTTTGTTTTGTTAATTCCAATTCCTTTAATCTATATTCTAATTGTAATCTTTGTAGTAACATATAAAATTATTTAGAACATAAAGTTAATAATTTTTTTTATAATAACAAAAAAAATATAATTATTTATAAAAAATTATCTAAACAAATAAAGAGGTATATAATATACTGAAAAATATATTTATTAAATTATTTAATTATTATTTTTTTCTCAATGAAAAAATAATAATTAAAATAATTAATTTAATAATTTATTTTCAATTAAAAAAATATATTAGTCAGTTTCTGGTTTATGTTGATAAAAATTTCTATTATATACTATATCACTAGTGCTATTAACTGCAGTTTCATTTGAAATATTTTTTGGAGTATGAGTATTTAATGAATACCTATTTTTAGTAACTTCAAAAGTTAATCTGTCAATTGCTAATTCATTATTCAAACCACTTATAGATGTAAAATTCATTTTAGGTTTAGTAAGCATATCTATTGGAGTTAAACTATTTACTCTATTACCACTTGGATTAATTGCAGTTGTATTTACTTTTCTAAAAGTACCCTCAAATAAATCATTGCTTTCTGCTAAATCATTTAACCTTAAAACATTCATCATTGTTTCTAATTGCATAACCGAAGATATAATTGTATTGTCAAAATAAGTATAATGAGTTATAGCTGTACCAGAAGAATTTACCAAAGCATTTGAATAAATAATATCTTGTAATTGACCAAAACGATTATCAAAAGTTTTAATAACACCGCTATTTTCTACATATGGAGCTTTTGTTATATTAACTTTTGTAGAAAAATATTCTGACGCTGTTTCTGGTAAAATAATTACATTATCAAAATACATTCTAAAATTAGAACTAGAGTAAGCATCCTCTTCACTTCTATAATATATTATTTCTAAAGCTCCAGAAACTGGAGGCTGAGACATTGTTACTGTATTTTCAATCCATTCTTGTGCTACAGAACCTATAATTGTATTACGACCGTTAGTGGCATTTGTTGTCCATTCTTGTCCGCTATTATTCCAATAATAACTTCCTACTTTAAACTGATACCTTATAGAATAATTTAAAGCAGTTGAAGCCGAATAGCTTGGGTCATAAGCATAATGAGAAAATTTAAAAATAATATTACCTCCAATATTATCAATTGAACCAGTTGTGTTTTTTAAAATTTCTGTATTAAATGCAGTACCTTCATTTCCGATTGTAATCATTGAATAAACTCCTGCCGCAGGTGGAATACCATAAACTACCACAGGCCACCCAGAAGTATCAGCAGCAGTAGAATTAACTGCGTATTCTGTTGAACTAGTTGAGCCGCCACTTACAGTCCAATTATTTATATTTTTTCCCCAACTTGGAGTGCTTCCAGAAGCAGCAGCTACCGATTCAAAAGTACCGTTAGTTATTTCATTATGTAACATATCTTTTATTCTAATATTTGTTCTTTGCGTTACACAAGGTCTTTTTAATATTTTTAATAAATCATTATTCATTGGTTGAATAGTATCATTTGATTGGCTGCTATTTATATTTTTAGTTGGAGAAGTTAAACTTGTTGTTCCTGTAGAAGATGAAACATTATCATAATCATAGTTATTAAAAACTTTTCCAGTTCCAGAATAAGAACTTAAAGCCATAGCATCATTTGATATTATCACCCATTTTCCTCCACTTTGAAACATTCTACAATTAAACATTTGTAAAATCGATTCTAATATTGTTTTACAATCTACAGCAATATCATTTTCATCATTCATTGCTTCTTTGCTTCTTATATAAGTTTGTAAAAAAGGGTCGCCATCACTTGCAGATGTATTTGGTTTTATTCTACATAAAGTTTGATAATCTAACTGTAGTGCAGCATTAGAATCTCCTCCTGCATTTTGCTCGTTTATATTTTTCATACATTCTTTAATTACTTCCATACAATTAGGTCTTTCCGTAGTTCCTGCATAAGAGTATCCATCTAATGTTCCAATCAAATCACTAGCATAAAAATTAATTAAATATGGAAAAGGTTTTAACGGTAAAGTATATTGGTCTTGTATAATAAAACCAACCCAATAAGAACTGTAAATCATATATTCTTCACCACTTGTAAAAATATTGCTAGATAAGGTTAAAGTATTAGCATCATCTATACTGTTTACTGAAGCATATGTAGTGTCTGTTAAATTAAAAACAATATCACCAACTTTTACTAATGAAGTAAATGTTGCTGAACTATCTACTAATTTATTTGTTGTGGTTGATGTTGCTGTACCACCTGTATGAGCATATAATAATTCTATTTTATATTCTCTGTCATCTATAGGAGCTACGAAATCAAAATTTGTTTCTTCCCATGCAAAATTAGCCGCTTCCCAATTACTGTCCTCGTTTTCCCAAAATGTACCACCAGAATCAGCAGTAACATACATAGATATTTCACAGGAACTTCCAATTATAGGGTCGAAAAAATTATCATTTTTTTGTTCCCATGTTACTTTAGCTGCGTTTGGTCCTAGTGTTAAAGTATTGTTTTCTACATCACCTGTAAAATCTTTTTTATATATTCTTAATTTCCATTTGTGTTCATCAACATCAAAAAAATCATCTTGAAATCTAAGTCCGTAAGCCATATCATTAACCGGTTATTCTTGATTTAAAATTTTGTGCTCTATCCATAGCTAAAACTAAATCTGTTCCTCTAAGTACAAATTCACCTTTTTGTTGTCCCATAACACTTCCTAGTCTATCCAAAGGTATAATTGCTTCCGGTCCTGCTTCTCCAACAAGACCTAGTGTTGGTCCTGTTACAATACCACCATCAGCAAAAGCAGTAACACCCCTTGAAGAACCTCCACTTCCTCCACTATCTGCTCCACTTGCTTTTTTTGCCATTTTACTTCTAATCATTGAACCGACTGCTACTAATGCTGCTCCTGCTGCTATAAGTAAAAATGGATTAGCTTTTTTCAAAGTTTGAATAAAAGTAAATTGAGCTACACCGAATTTAATAAACATTTTACCGATATCAACCATAAATCCTCCCATCATTTCTAAAAAAGCACCCATAACATTTGAGCCAGTACCAATAGCAACAGCAATTCCCCCAATCATATTTCCTATACCTTGTTGAATTGCTACATTTAATTCATTAACAAGATTTCCTAACTTTTCTTTATTTAAATCAAATCCATTAAAAAATTTTGAAAACGCACTTTCTGTTTTTTCAGTTCCTTTTTCTATACTATCTGCTATAACTTCAGTAGGTCCTTTTATTTCTCCTTCTCCTTCACCTTCGCCTTCATCTGTATCTCCACCACTCATTCCAATTCCCATAGCAGATGTTATTTTTGTTGCTACACCTTTTACAAAATCTAATGAATTATCAACAGCATTTCCTAAGCCTTTTTTTATTCCTTCTTCTGTAACGTGTTGTAAAGTTCCAGTTAAAGTGTTTTTTAAACCGTCTTTAAAATTTTCTGCTACATCTTGTCCAAATTCTTTTGTGTCATCTTTAACCGTTGTGAAGGCTTGTTTAACTAAGTCTGGAATTTCTGAAAACCTACGTTGAAAAACTAATTTAATAATTAATCCTAAATTTTTAAAAATTGATATTGCGTTTGTTAATTGTAATTTTAAAAATCCAAAAACAGATTTTGCAATAAATTTTATTCCTTCAAAACCTAATCTTACAGTAAGTGTAGTATTATATAAAGTAATAAATGAATTAATTACACTTGTAACAAAACTTATTATAGAATTAAAATTTTTAAACACAATTACACCTAAAGCTGTAATACCTGCTATTATTAAACCAATAGGAGACATTAAAAGTCCAAAAGCTGTTATCAATGGTCCTGCCGCTGCAGCAACTGCAGCTAAACCAATAACTAAAGTTTTTGTCGTTCCGTCTAACGACATAAAACCTTTAACTAAATCTCCTACAAATTTTGCGGCTTTTACTAAAGGCGGTAATAACATACTTCCAATTTCAGTTCCAACTACTGCTAATTGATTTAAAGATTGTTTAAATTGAAATGCAGAACTTTTAGCTGTATCTTCAAAAACTTGATTTGCTAAACCAGTAGAGTTTGAAATTTCATTTGCTACTTTAACATAATCTTCGCCTTGTGCTCCTGCAGTACCTAACACAGCAGATAAAGCCCTTACATTAGGAATTAATTCTCCTATTACATCTTGATTATCTCCTACTTTTGATACTAAATCTACTAATGTTGCTGCTAATCCTTTTTCTTTTATTGACTCTCTAAGACCATCCATGCTCATATTTAATGTAGCTAGAGCATCTCTAGTCTGGTCGGTAGGTTTAACTAATCCATTCATTATTCCAGATAAACCCGTAACAGCTTCTGCACTATTTACTCCTAGTCTAGTAAATGTTGCTATTGAAGCACCAACTTCATCAAATCCAATTCCTAACTGTGCTGCAATACCTGTAACTCTACCTAACACAGGAGCTAATTCAGACGCTTCTAAATTACCTGCTCTTACGGTAGCTGTTAAAATATCTGTTGCCTGTGAAGCTGTCATACCAGATTTTGCGTATGATTGCATAATACCAGTTAATGCCTGTGCAACTGTTTTAGTTTCTCCTAAACCACTTGCACTTCCTTTGGCTGCCATCTCTAAAACCTGCATAGCTTCTTTTCCTCTTAACCCTGCGGAAGTAACTGTAAATAATGCGTCGGCTAATTCGTTTGGAGCTTGTGCGGTAGCACCTGCAATCTTCATTACCTCGCTTCTCATTCCTTGAATCTCTGATTTACTAACTCCTACTAAAGTGTTAATTTTTGTTAAAGATTCGTCAAATGTAAGTGCCATCCGACTTGCTGCTGTTGCAATACCTGCAAGAGGAAGTGTAACTCCTAAAGTTAAATTTCTTCCTAAAGTTTTAAATTTAGATGAGATATTATTTAATCCTTTAGTAACTCCTTTGGCGTCTATTCTTACTGGTATAACGAAACTTGGCATAATGATTTTTTAAACAAATATAATAATTATTTAAGTTTCTTAAATTTGTTCTGTTCTCTTAGTTTATCAATATCAGCTTTCATTTTCTCAAACTCTTCTTTAGTTGATTTTGGAGGTATATATTTTTTAATTTTATCTTGTGGTAGAACAAATAAATCTTTAGGTTTTTTTGCTTGACCTTTTTTAGTAATATTCATATTATATACCATACAAGCAAGGTATCTTGTTTGCTCCCATGATAAGTTATTTTTTATATGAAAATTTTCTGCTAATAAATAATTTTCTTGGAAAGTATATTTCCAGAATTTATCTGGCTTAATTCCAATCTGACCTATATAATAATCTTTAAGAGTATCCCAATCTATTTGTTCTTTGGATTTTTTTTTTGAGTTCTATCTATTCCTGCATTTAATTTATTACCTAAAATTTTAGATTCTGTCATTACTTGCATCATATTGGTAATATCATTTTCGGTTAAATCTTCTAACCAATTTCCTACATCATATACATTGTAAGAAATTTCATTTTTGTTTTCTTTATCATAAGCTAACATTCCACAATATACTATTCCTCTAATACCAGAAATAGCCATTTTGTTATTAAATGCTTCACCAATTTCTTGAATTGAAATGTTAAGATGGTCAGTTAATTCTGCCCAGAAATTCATTGAGAAATGAAGGGTACGTTTTTTACCCCCCAATTCTAATGAATAATATCCTCGTTCTTTATTCATATTTCAAATCTAATAAAAGATTTAGAAATATACAAAGATTAATATTATCTAGTGCTAGTAGTTATTGAACCAGTTATAACCAAAGTCCCAGAATAAGTAACTGGATTTTCAGCTTCTCCACTATATTCAATACTTGATACGTAGCATTTTGCTGTATAATATTTATCTCCAGACGTAGCAGTTCCCCATGATACATGTAATGAACTTCTGCCATTAGAAGGTCCAATCATATAATCTATAAAATTGTCGATATTCCAACTGTCGTCGTAAGCCACTAGCCCATCGAACGACACCTCCGCTGAACGTGCACCGGCGATAACTTCTTGATATCCACCGCTGTCTTTT
>TARA_R100000700_G_scaffold13453_3_pt1 | contig 18277 bp, 17 predicted proteins | sample TARA_R100000700 | Tara Oceans TARA_R100000700 (sample SAMEA2622810) | marine metagenome | biome: marine biome (ENVO:00000447); feature: marine epipelagic mixed layer (ENVO:xxxxxxxxx); material: "saline water (ENVO:00002010), including plankton (ENVO:xxxxxxxx)" | depth 120 m | reverse complement strand
GCATTATCAGTTTTCCCTTTCTTTTTAGCGTTAGTTAAAGCCCGTCTAGCATTACCAAGTTCTTTGTTATGTGCCTTTAAAGTAGCTTTAGTTTCCTTGACAGCTTCGCCTGTTACTACAGCTTCAGCTTCAAGATCAGCTTGGTTAATATCAACCTCTGGCGCATCCCCTTTAGGTGTAGCGACTACTGGTTCTACTTCAGGGGAAGGCTCCGCTTTACGTTGTCGTAAAACTTCAACACGGGCTTTAGCCCCTTTAAGAGAGCTTACCGTTTCTATGAGATTAGAATCCGATACTTCATCAGCGGTTCCTGTGTGTATCTCCCACTCACCATCTTTCTTTTGTATAGTATACCCGTCTGCTTGGTGTGTTCCTTTTGAACCTTTCCATGTTAAGGGTACTTCTGGTTCAGCAATCGTTGCTCCTTCAGGCGTAGCGACTACTGGAGAAGGCTCCGCTTTTACTTCTGGTTCAGTAATCGTTGGTGGTGCATCTTCCATGTCGAGGTTAGGTACATCATTATGCGTATCCGCATCAGGTGGAGCTATGTAATCAAGCCCGTCCTCGTCAAGTTGAGGCGCATGGGTAGGAGCCTCGCCGTTCCCTCGCCGCTGTGCTTCATCAGCAAACTTACGAACAGAACTACGTACCATTGCAGGTTGAACGATGCCAGCCAGAGGCGCACCAAGAGTAAATCCTAAAGCCCCTGCATAGAGAATATCTTCAGGTTTACGCATGGGATCATTAAAATATAAAGCTGATTCCAAAGCCGCATTAGTACTCATAGCTACTGCACCACCACGTAGGATGCTACCCATACGCGAAATCTTGGCTCCCCATATTAAAGGAGCTAAAGCACCTTCAGAAGCTATAGTTGCACCAAGAGCTACAGGATCAAGAACACTGACAAGACCACGTATACCTAACTGTGTTCCTATACCTTGACGGTTAAGAACTTGTTCAGCTTTAAGACGTACATCAACATTATACTTCTTCATGGCAAGAGCGTGTTCATACGACACAGCATCTTCATAAACGTCGAACATATGTTCTGGTAAACCATCGAATAAAGTAGCTTTCTGTACCTCATCCATCGTGTCTAAACTAAAGTCTGGATCAGTATGTGAAGCCGCCGCTTGAAGCTCGACAGGATCAGAACGCATGAGGTTCATTAAGTCGCTGGTTATGGAATCAGCTTCGACTGAAGCCGTGAATACATCCCAAGTTGTGTCTTGATCCCCCATTGTTTCTTGTGCTTGTCGGTTAAGCATATCTTGTTCAAGACGGGGTTCAGGGGGAGAAAGGGGCTGTTCAACAACATCAGATAACGTGTAACGATCTGCCATTAGGGTTGCGCCTTTCTAATCAAATGGTTTTGGTAATATTTTAGAATTTCCCCTATTTCATTAATATTAAACCACCCATTATTTATACTTAGAGTACGAGGAATTTCTGCACCATCTTCATCAATGGTTGTGGCCCCTCTATCGTCAGTGAAGTCATGGGGAATAAGGTTGTCGTTATACGTAACAAAGAACATATTCCCTGCCCGTACTAAACTGAAGTTATCTTCATCAAGATCGTCACCACCTCCAAGAGTGGCTAAAGCTACTTTATCTTCCATGACTTTTGCCGCTATGTATTTCCGCGCACGATCTAGGTGTTGTTCATTAGCTTTCATAAATGTCCCACCGCTATCAACGCTCGTAGCTGTAAATGGATCTTCGATATGAGGGAGATCGTCTGTTCTTACATATTTTTTGTGTACTTGTTTATACATTGACTGGTATCTGGTCATAGAATTTTTGATGGCTTGTTTAGCATCTGCACCAGTAGCCAGATAGCCTTGTACCATTCGTTCAATTATAGGTTCAGCTTGGGAACGTAGATTCGTTGGATCAGCCCCAAAAAAACCATCTAATTGGTCGTTCATTTGGGTTATAATGTCTGGACGTGTCGAAATCTTTGGTAAATCAATCTGTGCTTGTTTAAGCCTGTTCGTAAGATGTTTCGCCGCTGTAAGACGATCACCGTTAGCGACTAACAGGAACGTATCGTACATATCGTAGATCATACGAGCGTCCTTAATCTCGGTCAGCATGGCTGGATTGGTAGACTTTAATGTGGAATAGATTTGATACCCTCTGTTAAAGGGGCTGTTAGGAAACTCTTGGTCAGAATAATCACCTAACGTAAGAACATCTGTAGCTGACCCATTTTCCATCATGTCTTTCCACGGGTTTGCTAATGTGTCTCGCGTTACCTGAAATTCAAGCGCATCAGCCATAACATTTGGGCCACCTTGACTGATAATACGTTTTACACCTTCATCTACACCATATTGCAGAAAGTCCTGTATCGACAGTCTTGCTGTTCTGGCTTCGTCACCAGTGCCTATAGTAATTACAATGTCATTTAGTTCACGATGAACCTTCCCCTTAGTAGGATCATGGGGAATGTAAGAGCCAAATTTATTACCGTGGTTAAGGATGTACTCACTAGCTAATTCACGAATATTAATCTTAGCTTCACTAGCGTTTTTAGCTATACGCTCTCTTTTAAGTTTAGCTAGGTTTGCTTTGCGATTTCCGTCCTCTTTGTCTTTCATAGAGCGAATCTTTTCAATAGCGACTACTTTAGCATCCCTTTCGGGGCTGTCATTTTTCGCCCAAGCATCCCAAAACTCTTTTTCATCCTTGTAAATCTGGTTTATTGTGCGACCTCTGACATACCGCATCTTACTAACATCATCCCACTTATCACCTAATTGTGACGATATTGCTTGCCGTTCAATGTCCAGCTTCGCCCGTGTATTACGGTCGTTGTAATCGCCTATCCATTTTGCAGTTACACCCTTACCTCCATTTTGAGCCGCCATAGCCTCCGTATATTTAGGATTAGTAGTCCAATTCTCAGGGAGTTCACCTTTACGGGCGAGGTCGTCTATTTCTAACATAACAGGTTGAGCTTTTTCATATGCCCTTTCATCTTGCATACGCTCAAATCGGTTTTTGGCGGCAAGCTGTGCGTTTCTTTGAGTAGTCAAAAAGGCGGGATTAAAGTTTTCTGGATCAGATTTTATTAAAGAATATAATGGATTCGATTTATCCGCTAAGAGTTCTTCAACAGTTTGTAATTCCCCGTTAGAGTCTACTTTAAATAAACTTCTTTCCTGTGCCGCCGACATAATAGTAGCTTTAGATTGAGTTGCTAATTTCTTATTATATTCATCTATCTTTCTTTGGTTCGCACTTTGCAAAGCAATGATTTGGGTGGTTGTTAAACCTTGATCTCTTAACCGTTCAAAGTCTGTCTTACCGTCCTTGTTTTTAAATAGGTGATCTCCAAAGTCTCTACCATCCACACCTTTGAGTGTTCCAGATTGAGCTAAAGGCGCATATTTAGCATAAAGTTTTTCACCAGCTTCACTTAACTGTTTGTCCCTTGCTGTATGTGCCTGTTTAAGTAGCTGTCCAGCTTTTCCTTTGTAAGCAGGGGTCAGCAACAGGGAGCCACCGTCAGGCCGCTGTCCTATTAAAGCATCAACAACCTCAACATTACCCTCTTGGGCAAATCGTTCAGCAACAGCCATAGTAAGATCGTTAAAACGTGTGTTACTAACCTGTAAGAGTGATTCAGGGCCGAAACCTTTTTTAAGGTTGTAGAAACCCTCCATTTTAGCCGCTAGAGTTTTCTTGTCAGGGTTACTCAAAATAGCGACGGCAGATTCCATAAACGTGTTTTCTACCCTTAGTTTCTTATGTGCGGCCTCAAGCTCTGTCTGGTCGGCACGTAGCTCATGCCTAAAGCTTTCCATTGTGCGGTCATAAGCACTCATCACGTTAGCTGGTGGATCAGTACCTAAGTCTTTTGCCCGTAGTTCATTTAGATAATCTTGAAGGGTAATAGGATTACCGTCTGCCCCTAATCGTTTTTCACCTGTAGGAACACCGTTCTCATCAAGAAGAAGATTTCCGTTTTGGTCTTTTAGTCTGTTAAAGTTGATAAGAAAGTTTGGGTCTTTAAGCACTTCTTGAGCTAGAGCAGTACGCCTTTCAAGGCCCATCTTGTTACCGTAGGCTGACTGAAGGGCAACAGCATAAACGCCTGTATGTTCAGGTATCTTTGCTTCATAGAACTTCTTGGATTCTTCAGCCGTCATCGTGCCGAAAGCACCGCGCCAAGCCTTACCCTTTTCTTCAGCATCATCAGCCGCAAACTTATTATAGGCAGGGATAAGATCAGATCGTACAGCCCCAAGCATATCCGCAAATTCTTGGGTTTCTTTAGAGATTTGATAATCAGGCTGAATATTTGGGACACCAAAGTTCGTCATCTGAGCAACGACTTGGGATTGAGCAGGGGCATCTAAATTAAGGTCTGCTACCTGTACCCTAGTTTTGGGACTTTTTATTGTAGTAGCCATTTAGTTCATCCTTTATGTAAGTCGAGAGCTACATAGTCTTTTGCCATGCCAGCACCTATACCAAGAAGGGAACCCAATATACTTGGGCCGCGAGGCGTTTGTAGCCCTGCGTAGACATTCATCATATTCATGTAAGAAGCTTGGCGTTGAGCATTACGTTGTCTAAGTCGAGCGACATATGCTCTGTTCTTGGACATTTCAGCGCGACCTTCCTGTACCCAAAAGTCACGTAAGAGAGCATCTACAGAAATACCTTCGACACCCGACTCACCAGCCGATACTTGAGCCGTAGACCTAGCTTTCATAGCGGCTATATGCGTATCAAACTTATCGACCTGTAAGGCATCAGCATCTTGAGTACCTTGGATAGCTAAAGCCTGTATGTCGTAATTAAATTGACGGGTTGCCGCCCTAGCTTTCTGTATGTTGGCGATAGCTTGGGCTTTAGCCGCTTCCTGTTTAGCTTTGTAACCCATGAAACCCTGCGCCACGTTCAGTCCTGTACTAACGGCGAACATTTGCATAGGTGTAATCATTTTAAATCCTCACATATTCAATAAAGGGTATCTGAGCTATCCCGTAACCTTCGATACGCTTAAAAGGAATGAAGCCACACCAAGACAGCCACTTTTGGTGTAGGGTGTTTCGTTCATCTACAAAATTAGAAAGAATGGGGTAGTAGGTAAGCATTTCGTCGATAAAGTTACGGCACTCTTTAAGAAACTGTATCTGACAATCTTTTATGCCATCAGTAGCCAGCATCCACGGTTGTCCTAAAGTAGCTTTACCTTCCAGTCCGAAAATACCGACAGGCTTATCTGTCATAATGACATTGCAATAGTCAGCAGACGTAATGGACATTAATAAAGCCGCTTCGGGTGCTATACCGATAGCGGCCTCAATTTCCCGTTTGTCATCTTCTCTAAGGTTTTTGGCTATGGGAGCTAGGTCATGGAGTTCAAACGGTTTTACATAGGCCACTACATCCTCCGCGATTGGAGAACAAATTCACCATCCCATTCAGCCGCTTGGAACGCTACGGGTAGGAACGAGTCAGACACCAGATCGACAACAACCTCAGAGTTTTCAGCCGCAATAGGAAATTCAAAGCGTCCTGTCTCTAAAGCTGTAGTACCAAGCACGTTATCTCCAGCCCCTACGACACGACCTGTAAATGTGTACGTAGACGTAGACCCTAGCTCTGGCGTGACTTCGACATTGAAGAAACCAGTGTCAGCAAAGAACACATACATATTGTTAATAGTTAAGTTCCCTGCGCCAATAGAGGCTTGATGACCTGTAGTTGAGCTATCTTTGACCGAAATAATGGAGAACCTATAGCGGCTAGTATAGTTCCACCCAAACATGACTTTTGTAGCTGTGTAGTTCCCTGTTTTGGTGAAGGTAGTATCATTGACTCTGGTAAGAGAAAGCACCGTACCTTCAGTCAAGTTCTGATCTGTGTTACCAGCCCTAACAACCATAGTCCGAGATTGGGAATCACTGGTGTTATAAGGCACGACCCATGTGGTTAAACCAGTACCAGCATTGTAAGAAATCGTCATCTTGGACTCATTGATCTTACGGTCTATGTAGTATTGGTAGGTGGAATCTGTTTCTGTAACACCCAAGCCAACATCAAGACTTTCTAGGTATAACCCATCGCTTACTCTTTCGATTAACAGGTAAATCTTGGAGCCTATAAAGTCAGCGTTAAGGATTTTATCTGTGGTAGGCCATACCCATTTTGACCAGCTTGATTGTATTTTTTCAGTACCGTTATAGAAAAAGTTGTAGAAGTATATGGCGTTAGTTTCGCCTGAAGTAAGAACAGCAACAACATCCTCTGCATCAGACGTAAGAATACGTGTAACAGCCGTAGGGATGTACTTAGGAACGTGCGCCGTTATATCTACACTGTCATTAACATCTGTAGTTTCTTCGACAAAATACTCACGTATTGCACTGTACTTACTTTTCTCCGTAGCAAAATAAACAAAACGTCCTAGACCTACTGGCCTAGTGTTTATTGAGGTTTCAAACTCTGTAGTCTGGTTGATTGCTACGGTAGAGGGAGTAAGTAGATCAGCACCCTTCAGAATAAACTGTGTTTGGGAGCTAAAGAGTAATAGACTTTCGTTAAAGGGGATTGCGTGACGGAGAATGGAAACTTTCGTGTGCGTAGTTGCTACGTCTATAGGCCCGTCATCTAGGATTGTTGTGGCTGTATCAGGGAAGAACTTAAAGTAGTCACCAGCCTTGGAGAGAATGACGTTCTCATCCGACAGGAATCCAAACCTGTTTTTATAAAAGAATACATCGTTAATCTTGTAGCCGATAAAGGAAGGATCAACGGCTGAATCTGTATCATCACCGACAATACGATCACCATAAGTAAGCTGTTTAAAAGTAAATGTACCGTCAGCGTTGCTCTGTAAAGTGTGGGGCAAAGAAGCCGCATTTAGCTTATACTTGATCCCTTCCGCTACGGTTTCTTTCCAGACACCTTTGGAGTCGGCTGTGTCATCTTTCTCAAACTTTACATAAAAGCTGTCGAAAGCGTTATCATCATCACCAGTAACCTCGACATGGTATCCGTCAGGAGCTTCTAACGGTAGGTCTTTGTAGTCACCGACTTTCTTCTTGATACCGATCATACCCTTTCCACCATAACCATCTTCGACAGCCATAGAGAAAGCCCTACCATCGTTCCACTTTATGTGAATAGAGTTACCGTAACGAGTAACCGTAATGTCACTGGCAATACCAGAACCCGTCAAAGCACTCGTAAGCTGTGTAGCTATATGAACGGTATCTATAGTATTTGAGTCACTAGCTGTGCCACCATTATTTGTCTGGTAGCTTACCGTTACGCCTGAACCTGTAGCTGGTACAAGAGCAATCTGGTAGTTACGACCATACTGACCACTAAGGATGCGAACTAAAGCTTCGTTTCCTCTTGTTGTCGTTAAGTCAGTCTGCATAGCTGTGGTCACAGTCTGGTTCACGATAAAAGTATTATCAGCAACCGTGAGCATCTTGAGGTTAGCGGCAGAATCGGAAGTTTGAAGGTAATTAAGATTGTTGGATTTAACAGTACAAGTAATTGTCCCACTGGTGTACGCCGACACTCTAGCCCGTATGTAATTACCTGTAGTAAATGTACCTACAGTCGCGTCAGTGTTTGCCGTGTCAGTCCTTAGTGTCGTAACACCAGAACTAAAGTCACTTACAGCCGACATTTCCCACACAACGGTTGCGGTGGTTATACCTGTACTCGTAAGCGTTACGTTTGTCCCGTCAGCTATGTATAATTGTAACCCTGTACCCGTGGAAGTTGAAGTAACAGAGCTTAATAACGTATCTGTCAGTTCTTCATATGTGACCGTTTTCTCTACACCAGCGAGATCGAACACACGTATTTTGGTGGCGTTCTTGGGAACCACGACAACGTAGCGTTCAGAGCCATCCCGATCTATTGTGTGTAGATGACTTAAAGCTTCCGTATCAGAGTCAGAGGCGTATGTCTGTAGTTTAGCTAGGTGTGTCGTAGGTGGACGTTTACGTAGACCATCAACCACTGACGATAAAAAGTTCTCCTGTCTCTCAGCTTGAGTAGGAGTACGCATTAAATAAGGTTGTTGGGATACGCCGCTAATAAGGTTGGGAATGGATGAAGAAATTAAAGCCATGAGCTATACCGTGAACGTCTGTCAATTATTCGGTACGTATCGTTATTACCGTAGAGGATATTATGATTACCCGTCTTACCTTCAGCCTTCTTGAGTAAAGCCAAAGCGGTAGCTTCATCTGATCTGTTAAAGGCTGACTTAGTATCAGAACCAACTCGACTTTCTTGGAAAATCCTAGCGGCCCTAACTGTTATGTAACGCCTTGCGGCTTCTGGTAAATCAGTGAAAGTAAGGAGAACGACAAGATCAACCTTGATATTAGCGGTAAAAACAAACGTGTGATCTTTTCGGTGATACAGATAAGAACCCCGTTGAACTACATCTTCATTTATATCATCAGATACAGAGTCCACTCGTAAGGTATTAGCTGGGAGAGGTAACTTACTGTCGCCATCAAGAGTAAGGGTGTATTCCTTGTCAGTGTTAAAATGCCATCCCCTCGTTTGAACTTCGCGTGATATTTCATCAAGTATATTCTTGGCGATTGCCACATCAGTAGAACCACCAGTGAGGGAGTTTACAGGCGCACGACCTGTGGCAGACAGCATTGAGTTTACAGCCTCAAGCTCTGAAGTAGGTGTAGTTACTGTAGCCATGTAAAGCTCCACTAAAGTTACTTTAGGAAAAAAATGGGAGAGAACCCGAAAGCTCTCTCCCACAGGGAGGACATTAAGGAGCCGCACTCCGAATTTGAGCGGCAGATTCCGGCCTAAGAACCCCGTGACCGTAAGCGTACTTAGCGACCATGAGAGTTCCTTGGCGGCGAATGTCGTACTCTTTCTCAACAGCAAGGTCGAGAAGCTTAACAGTACCGACAGCCGACTTATGCCAAGCAAGGGCAACCGTGTTCCGCGCATCGACAGCATGACGGGCATCGCCATCACCAGCCGCTACACCAGAACTTACGTTAGTGGTGGGAACTTGAGTAGACTTGACAATCTTCATGCCAGCTACATCAATCACTTTGCCACCAGCAATAGAACCATTACCAGCGTTTCCATAATCGACGTTAATCAATTTGGAAGAACTGTTTACCAAGAGGTAATATTGCGTTGGAGCCATGCAAACATAACGGTCATCTTCTGGTAGACCTTTATCATCAAAGCTTGCCGCAACATCGAAGATTGATTGGATCAATGAGTCAGCATTGGTAGCCGCATCAGTGTCCGTAACAATCAATCCCACATCACCTGTTTCAGCCGTAATGGTTGGGGATGATGTTAGAGCCGCAGAACAAATTTCTTGCAGAACGTGACGATCATATTGCTCTGCGAGAGCCTTGCCCATTTCAGATGAGTATACCGATCTGACATCATAGTGATTCATAGCCTCGTCGATGCTTGCAATAAATGAGTGGCTTATAAGCAAATCATCTATCGAAATCACTACTTCGTTATGCGGAACGGCTGTTCCAACAATCTCGGCTCCCGGCGTATGGTAGGCGGCTGAATTGCGTCCAACTTTTGCGAATTGTGCCGACTTCCCTGACGAAATGGAGCGAACCATGTGCTTATCAGCCGTTACAACCTTCTCACCAAAGCTGGTCATAACCTCGCCACTAAACACTTTTAGAAAAATAGCCTCTGCATCACCAGACGTATTAGCCTGACCCAAGCGAGAGACAGTAGCGTTAGCCATTTTGTATCTCCGTATAAATGTTATGGAAAAAACGCCATTACACTTACATCACACAAAGGTATCCCGTAGGTAATAACCTCAGTTAAAACGTCAGGGGCAAAGGATTTGTAAAGTTAGGCAGACAGCCGACTAAAGTTACTTTAGTAACAGTCAGCACTGTCGGTGAGGGAGAAGGGGAAAGGAGTTGAAAACCTCTCCCTCACCTCGCCATCATCTGAGGGAGAACCGCAAACCTCAATGACGATGACAGGTAAAACTACGATGGGGGGAAAGTCCTGTAGTTTTACATTATGTTAGAACGAGCCAGTTTATTCTGCACTCGCATACGTTCCGCTGAATCAGACTTATAATCTGAAGATGCCATATCTCTCTGTAGCTGTGCCATCGACGTATAAACATCAGTAGCAGTACCAGAGGATTCACCACCTGTTAAGCTTGGTTCGACACCATTAACGGAATCGTATTTAGCCTTCAAACCTTGAACAGCTAAACGGGCTGTATGCACATCCGAATCCACAGCCCTATTAAATGCGTCTATTTCACCTTCAGATAAATTGGTTTCAGCCCATGTTGTCATTTCGCCATAAGACTCTGCACCACCTACTTCAGAAGTGATGGAATTAAAATGTGATTGAGCAAGAGCGTTCTGACCTTCGATGTACTGGTCAACAATATCTTTAGATATACCAGCTTTTTCCAGAGCTTCATAATCTTTAGCAGGGAGTTCACCCTGTTCAGCATACCGTTCCGACATTGCGTTTAAATCAAGTCCATCGGTTTCTGAAGGTGTATCAATTTTTAAATCGGTAGTTTCTTCTGCCGCTTCATCTTCCTCTTTAGGCTGACCCAAGCGAGACTCAAGCTCCTTGTAGCCTTTCTCCATTTCTTCGACAGTTTTATACTTACCAGCTAATAATTTTTCTTCTTCAGCTTCAGGCTTAATACCATCAGCTAAATTAGCCATTTGTTCATCGTGACCATCAGGGGCTTGCCCTGCATCATCACCAGTAATTTGCACAGTCTCAGCCATTTCGTATTGTAGCACCTGAAGGAAGTTGATACTCCACACCTACTTTAGCGGTAGCGGCCCCTTCCCACATCGGTAGCTCCTTCTTTTTAGAGGTTTCGGGTTTCTTGCTTTCGTCTTTAGGTTTATTGCTGTCCATTAACTGCGTTTCCTACTTGTCTAATAGTTTCTGGCCCAAGCTTCTCAGCCATTTGTTGCATCTGCATTTGCTGTTGTTGTTGCATAGCTTGTTCTTGTTCAAACTGAAGCTGTTCAGCCGACTTGATAAGACCTTTGGCATCCATGCCTCTCGCTGTTGCCAGCCTCTTGATAAGATCAGTTTCATTGAGAGATTGTAATGCTTCAGGCTTAACCTGTCCGATAGCTACAATGTCTTGAACAAAGGCTTGTAACTTCTGTAAATCTTGACCACGACCTAAAGCCTCAAGGCCCGTCACAATCTCTGGCCTTACTTTTTCTTTAGGTAACTTGGGTAACTTACCAGCTTGTTCCATACGAGACATAAGAATGGACACAAGTGGTTGTTGAAATTCTTGTGAGAGGAGTGCGAACATACCGCCTAACGCGGAATCAAGCTCCTGAGACATATAGCGGATTTCTTCAGCGGTAACACGATCACCGTTCCGTTGAATAGCTGTGTTCATTAAGAACGCGAACGAAAGCCTCTCTGTGATCTGGTTAATCGCCTCATATGCAATACGAAAATCAGCATACTTCTCAACCTGTAGTACAGAAACATCATCTGCGTTACCATCTACGATAGCCCCATTGTAGCTTTCAGCCAAAGTTTCTTGATCTGTCGTTCCGTTAGGATTGACAAGAAAGAGAACTTTAGCCGCCGCCGCAGAGCCTTCGACAATAGATTGAGTAAGACCTTCAAGGCTTTTGAGATCACCGATATATTCTTCGATGAAACCTCTACCATAATCTTCAGATTCAATACGAGTGTATCGCAAAGCTAACCAAGGGGATTTATCCAGAGGCCAGCTACCTATGCTTTCAGGAATTATGTAACCATGTACCTCTTGAAATACTTCCCACTTGTCGTCGCGCCGTTTGATACACGTAAAGAGATCACAAGTTTTTTCATTAGAGTCGTTACCGTAAGAAAGTTTATCGGTTATACTGGCTCTAGTGGTTTCAGGTAAGGAGTCAGGAGTGACCGATTCCTTAACAATAATCTCTAAAACATTACCTTTAGGATCACGCTTCGTAACATATGTGTCTAACTTAAAGACCCTCATGCCACCTTCTTTTGGAAGATAGAGAAGCACATTCCCTGCACACAATAGATGCTTTAAGCCTTCAAAAGTGAATACCCTAAGTGCATCCTGTTCAATCTTGGTCTGGACACTACGCTCTATTGAACCTAACGCTTCCTCGACTTGCGCCCTCATACCTTCCTCTTGCGTCATTTCGGCAAGGGTAAAATCATCTACTGTAAGGCGAAAGAAAGGGGTATTGGGGGGTAAGAGCGATAACAAAAGCTTGGCAGAAAGATTGTTTAAACCTCTGGAACCAACACTTTGAAAGGGGGTTTCATAGTCAGTAGTATGAGCATGGTGTTCAGGTGGTATAAGAGAGGGGATGGTCAGCCTAGAGGCTTCCCTTGCTCTCTGTAGGAAAGGTTCACGAGCCTGTTCTAACTGAGAGTACCTACCTTTAGCTGTACCATCAGTGTTATAGTCTCGTTGTTCCATGAGATTACTCCGGCACGTTTACGCCTGTTCCACTTGCACCTGCAACATTCACATCCGTTTGTCGCTTAATGCGTAACGAACTACGACCTTTCTTTTTGGTCTTTTGCACAGCACCTTCACCTTGATCCGCTAACTCTGGTGGTTCAGGGATTTCTACAGCTTGGGGGGCTGGTGGGGCAGGGGGCGGCGGTGGGGCCGCTACAGTAGTACCTCCTCCTAAACACATATCATTCACTCCTAAGTACAGTTTCGTTTTGCTTGTCAAAGTTCTTTTTCAGAAACCTAACGACTGAAACTTGACCAGCTTTTATCCAAATCTCTTTTTCTGTGTCTTTGAAATTAGGAGCGCAGTCTGGAAACATACCGTCTAGGCACTCAATCAGAGCCTTGTCTATTGGGGGGATTTGCTTTGATGTTTTCATCTGTTCACATATTGGGTGTTATTTGTTTCTACGACGATTACGTGATTTCGTCTGGATACGTAGGTTCTTAACGCTGTTGTTATTTGGGTTACGATCAGCGTGGTCTACGTCTTTACCAGCTAAAGCTACTTTACCTCGTTTTTTGATAAGTAACCTTCTGGCCTTATTACGGGATGACCTTCGTTTAATTTGTGAAGGCTTCCCGTGATAAGTGTCATACTCTCGTCTATAGTTTCTTGCCATCGTTATACTCCACAGCTTCCCCCGTGGCCTGTTATGTCACAAATGTCGTGAGTTTCTACTCCTTCTTCAAATTCCTCACCAAGTTTATCCTTCGCCTCGTTATACGAAACAGGCACTAACGGTTGACCACCACGGGAACCGTCAGGATAACAGGTGAAACCCCTCAAACGATGAGCATAACTAGCTAAAGTTTGAGCAAATGGTTTTACTAAATCTTCATTATTACCATCAGTACCCCAAGCTGGAAGGTTGATGGTAGAGGAAATAGACATATCAACGTAGTCTTGAATGTCAGCTTGGAACGCAATACGCCTCTCGAAATCATTAGCTAAATCCAAAGCCGACTCGATTGAGTCAGGATCAACGCCGTAGCGTTCAATGAGTTCTTGAGAAGTGCTATCGACTACGTATTGGTAGTGCCATTCTGTTCCGTGTTTGAGGTAACGCCTCTTATACGCAACCGCGAATACACTTTCGATACCACTGGTGCTACTTGTGAGTATACTAATGCTACCAGTAGGAGCAATGGCGCGATTAGCCACAGGATGAGATATGCTAAGTAAGTCGCTGTACTTCGCAGAAGCTTTATCAGATGCACTTTTGTATACCGATAGATACTTATGTAGTTCGGGGGTAACTTCATATTTGCTCCCTTGTTTTAAAAGAAATTCATGGACTCCCATCAAGCCCAAACCTAAACGTCTATTCTTAGCTCTCGTTTTTCCGACTTTGGAATAGGGCAAGTCTGCTCGTAGCGTTCCGCACAAGAGAAAGAGGATGGCAAGGTCAACGACTTCTGAGAGTTCTTGTATTGACTCAATGCGTCCAAGGTTGATGGAGCCAAGGTTGCATACGTCACTGTCGTCGGACGATGTAACTTCAGTACAAGCGTTGCGTAAGGTTTCTGTTTCCTTGTCAAAGAAGTTAAACGAAAATCCGGGTTCTCCCGTAGATAACGCCTGTCTGACATTTTCCTCAAAGGCTGAACCAACATCACCTGTCTCCCAATAATTCATTAACCAATCTGTGTCGTAGTTGACTGATATGTTCGTCATATCCATTGGTGCGTGGTAATTGAAATCAGCTTCCTTTGCTTTCGCTACGGTAATGTCAGAACCAGCGATATACATTTCATGCCAGTTCTTTAGCTTTAGAAATTCGTGAACATCACCATGCTTATGACTAAGTGAGGCATAGATAGCAGAGCGACGAGAGCCGCCTTGCATGACACGCCGCCCGATCTCATTAATCATTTCCATCTTGGCAAGTGGGCCTGAAGCCAAACCACCAGTAGAACCAAGCTTTGACCCACTTGCTCTATAACGTGAGTAGTCAACCCCGATACCACCACCTGTCATCAGACAGCTTTCAGATTTCCAAGAGAGGTTAGCCCAATCTTCACGGGTATCTTCCTCTGCTTTAAGAAGGTAGCAGTTGTTGAAGAATTTCTTCTTACGACCAGCATAGTAAAGGTATCGACCACCAGCGATAAACTTCATGTCGATCATATGTTTCTTTAACTGTTCCTTGGCTTCGTACAGAGTGCGATCAAGGTCAGAACAAACGTCATCGACTAAAGTGTTACAGAGTTCTTCCCATGTTTCTGCGCCTTCATGGGCGTACTTATGGTGAAAAATATCTTCTGCGAATTGACTACGGAATTGAGGGTTACGATTTGACTTAAACAATTAAATCCTCCAATTCCGCTGGTTTATAATTTGGGCCTTTCAGGATTTTCCCATCTGCCCGTACAAATACGTGACCCGTATCAGGATCAACCTTAGTCATGTTGGAAGCGTGGACACGCTCAAGCACAGCCTCTAAAGGAAGCCCAAAGGTCACAGCGAACCCGCTTATGACGTACTGAAGATCAGCTAACTCTTTCGCTAAAGCTACTTTAGTGTCGTGCGAAACAGCCCCAAGTGTCTGAATATCGTGGTTTGCTTTTGTAACTTCAGTAACAAACTCGTTGTATTCCTCAATGATAAGATCAAGGCGAAACCGTAAAGACTGTGAGGACATTTCAATGTCACTCTGTAGCTTCATGGCGTTGTGAAACTCTTTAACTAATTCTTCGCGGTTCATAATTTTAACTCCATTTGGTTAGACTTTTCGGCTTCAGAAATAAGCTGGTCGAGATACCAACGAGCTTTCTTTAAATCTTTAATGGGGTTGTTCTTGTGAGGTGCGCGAGTGACGTACTTAATCACATTGCCTTCAGCGAAACCCATTTCCCATGAAGCGATATACTCAAAGACTTCAATACCCATTGTGTAATGCGTGGGCTTGTTAACTTCGACGTAATGCTTATCCGCTTCCAGCTTTCTCATATATTCTACAGGGGATGCCATAATGTTAATTCTCCTTTTTCAATGTCATAGTTTTCATGCCGACAAATACGAGCGACTTGGGCTTGAACAAGCGCATCTTCCTCAGTAAGACCCTTCGACTCGTAGGCACTAACGACAGTTTCCCAAGATGGGTCTGAAGCTAGTATCTTCTCTGCGGTTTTAGGGCCGACTGTCGGACAGCCTTTGTAATTGTCAGTAGTGTCACCAGTGAGAGTTTGAAATAGATGCCAGTAGTCGGCTTGTTTCTTGGTGATTTCTTTTATCCCATCTTCAATACGCCAGATGAGTTTCGACGGTATAGTTTTCATATCCTTGTCGATACTGACGATAATCTTATCGCCTTTAACAAGGGTAGGATGGGTAGCTAATATCCCAAGAACATCATCACCCTCTAAAGTGTCGAAAGCGTAAGTCTCAAATTCTGTGGGTAGCCACTCAAAAAGGAGAGGTAAACCAACAGGCTTGTAACCCTTACGATTACGATTGTCTTTGTAGGAAGGTAAGATGGATTTACGGTAGTTATCTTTACCACCTTGTCCAACTTTCGATAACGCAATGATGGATTTGTCAGCTTCAAAAGTTTCTTCTAGGGACTTAATGTGTGATCGAATGTTACGCTTGGCTGTTTTATTATCCAGCATAACCACGAACACATCAGGTTCATCAGGACACACGAAAGGGGCTTGGGTAACAGCCGCCACCTGAAATGCTAGAATGTCACCATCAATTAAAAGTGTACGCATCAGTGAGTCTCCTTCCATGTGTCACCAATTTTAAATTCCCCATCAAGAGGACACGCGAAATCAAAATGCTTCCCTGCTTCTGCACAGGCTTCGACACAGACTTCACCAATCAATTCAGCTAAATGTTCTTTACAGGCGATTTGCACCTCGTCGTGAACCCAAGCACAAAAGGCATAATCACCATCCCATCCGTGAGACAGTTGCTTTAAAGCTAATTTCTTCTCAACAATAAGAAGCCATTGCTTACACAAAACCGCACCGTGGGATTGTAGGAGTAGATTAACAGCCGAATGAGGGGAGCGTACATGAAGGTATCTACCATCTAATCCGACCAGATATTCCTTTTCGCACTGGCGTTCCACGGCTTTACGCAATTTGGCAATAGCTGGCGTAGCTTTAAGAAACCTTTTAATGAGAGTCGCACCATAGGCCGTAGAACCCCCCACCACAGAACCAATCCTTTTCGCCGAGCCGCCATAGAGGAACGCATAGATGAAGGTTTTGGCTTGGCTTCTGTCGTTAAGACCCGCCGCCTTCTTGTTAGCTTCGTGGATGTCACCATTAATCACCTCTTGTGCATAAGCACCCTTGTCGAACTTATGAAGTTCAGCGGCTAAAGCACGTAGCTCTAACCCTGACATATCAGCCCCGACAAGTTTCCAGCCTTGAGGCACATGGAATAACTCACGACACCTATCTCCATAAGGTGAATGAGTGCTTGGAACTTGGGCAATATTAGGAAAGGCGTGGCTGGCTCTACCAGAAACAGTGCCATTGGTTATGACTGAACCGTGGATTTTTCCATCACGTTCAACCTTTAACCAAGCCTGTCTCCCATCGGAAAGCTGACCTAGACGTTTTTGTAAAAGAAAGTATTCAGCTAATAACTTAGCTTCGGGATACGGCAGACCATTGAGAACAGTTTCATCTACCTTTGGTAAATTGTTTTCAGTTAATTCTTCAGGTTCCCATCCGTATTTGTCGATAAGCTTTTCACCGACTTGCTTACGTGAACTAGGATTGAAAACGTGTATCTTCTTTTTCTCAAAGAGTTTACCCTTCTCATAACCAAGTTTAGAGTTATTAACCTTGGGGTAAAACGGGATTACTTCTTCTTCGGGAGGCCATATCTCTTGAAGCTCTGACTCAATCTCTAAGCGTCTTTCATTTAGATCAGCCAAAAGTAAAGTAGCTTTATCAATGTCAAAACAAAAACCGTTCTGCTCCTGTTTCCACATAAGATGAGCAATATCGTGTTCTAACTTTGAGGCTCTTTCAGGAACACCCTTTTTCAAGATACGCCTGTAAAGAGTATGGGTTACTTCAACATCCTGTTCGCAGTACGTCTGCATCTTAGGAGTCCACCGATCAAAACCATTATCGACATGACCCTTGTGACACCGTAGACGATACCCCCAAGCTTTGAGTGAATGTGATCCACAGAGATTAGCAGGGTGTTCGCGTATCTTCTTTTCGATAGCCCTGTAATCAAGCTCTTTTATGTGAGGCCAGAGCAACCTAGTGAGAACAAGTGTGTCGGTGATCTTTGCTCTCGTTCTGAATTGGGGGTAAATTTTATTTAAAACAGGTAGATCAAATTTGATGATGTTGTGACCAATGATCTCGTCAGCGTTTGTTAAAGCATCAAGACCTTTCTGCAATGGTATGTAACCAGTTTGGTTAGCGCATGAAATTTGTTTACCTGTATCAGCCTCAACAAGAACTAATGAGTGAACCTTGCTACATTCGTCAAGGAAGCCGTCTGTTTCGATGTCAAAGATGTATCTCGCCATAACCTTCCTTTCATTTCGTGATGTAAATCTTCAGCATACCTTTCAGCATGGTTCAGTTCTTTCTGTAGTCTTTTGACCTCTGCTTTAAGCCTTCTATTTTCAGCGAAAACATGAAGCGCAAGCGTGAGGTTTTCTAAAGTAGCTTTAATCAAGACACTCTCCGCAATGGCATAGTTCCAAGAAGTTCAGCCCTGCGTCCATAAGCTTCCATGATGCAGTTATACCATTCATCTTCATCAAGG
>TARA_R100000700_G_scaffold9920_1_pt1 | contig 18311 bp, 17 predicted proteins | sample TARA_R100000700 | Tara Oceans TARA_R100000700 (sample SAMEA2622810) | marine metagenome | biome: marine biome (ENVO:00000447); feature: marine epipelagic mixed layer (ENVO:xxxxxxxxx); material: "saline water (ENVO:00002010), including plankton (ENVO:xxxxxxxx)" | depth 120 m | reverse complement strand
TTACTTTCTTTTACTGATGCACCTTTAACTGTTAGTGCAAAATTCATTTAACTGTTAGCAGTTAATTTTTTAACTATCTATATAGAGCAGGAATCATGCCAACTGTTACAACTGTTGAAAAATAATCTTAAAAGTTGAAAGTTTTTTCGTAGCCTATATTCCAGTTTCCTGTAAGGAATTTTCTTAGAGCCTAGAGTAGAGGTCTAGGTTGTCTCGGCCTAGAACTTTGTACTGTTTGGCGAGGCGAATAAGTTCCCGCACGTTGCCTGAGAGTAGTTCCTCTTGATATTTCTTGGCGGTACGGATTAGCTGCCAGAGGTCTTTGATTTCCTCTGGTGTAAAACCTAAGCCAAGGGAGTCCACTATAAGGGGGATGTCATCGGGCCTATCTCTCAACGGCTTTAGGTCTAGTCTATAGGTGGCGATTCTATGGTAGAGGTCTTCACGGAAACCGGAGTTTACTTTGTTCGAGGCAAAGATAAATCGGCCCTTGAATTCTGTGTCCTCGTTCTCACCTATCCTACGAAACTTACGTGTCTCTATGACACGAAGAAGTAAGACCTGTAGTGCAGGGGATATGTCTCCTATCTCATCCAGAAACATCGTACCTCTGGAGGCTGCGACCAGCAGACCCATACGGTTAGATACCGCACCCGTGTAGGCTCCCTTAACATGGCCGAAGAGTTCGCTCTGTATCATACTCTCCGGTATTGCTGAAAGGTTCAACGATAGAAACCTACCGCTACGTCTGCCGTGTAGCCTACGTGCAACAAGGTCTTTACCTGTGCCACTCTCTCCGGTAATCAGCACCGTATCATCTAGAGGCGCAAGCTTATCTGCCAAGGCTAGAAGCCGCAGGGTGTCAGCGTCTTGCGTAATAAAGCCGAAGTCTCTCGGTAGAGTGTGCGCCTTGAGTAGCTTCTCTGCCTTTTCCCGTAGTCGCTCTGCGTCAGTCTGTGACTTCATTGAACTTGGTCTCCACTAACTTGATGAACGCCTCCTCTATGTCCTTGACTCGCTCTAGTCCAGAAACATCGTACCAGAAGATAAGCTCGGAGCTGTCTTGTTGGATAGCAATGTCCTCATCTGATAGAGTACCCATCTTTATCTGCGTGCCGTAGCCACCATTGGCGAAGTAGCCAAACTTCTTGCGTATATCTGGCGGTTCTAGTTCTTGGAGGTGGAACAGGAATCGACGCATCATAAACGTAGCGCACATGGTTATGCACAACTTGTCTATGTCCATCATCTCTTGGAAGTCCTTGATCTTAACGTAGGTTACGTGGGCTTCTTGGCCGCTGCGACAGGGGAACGTGGCGATAACTTCGCAGCCGTAGCCCAAGGTTTCTAGGTGGTCTATAGCTTTGTATATCAAGGCTCCCCTGTGGAAGTAGCATTCCTCCGGTATACCACAATGGTTCCAGCAGTTAACGTAGATTGTCAGGAGTCTTTTGCCTTTGGTTATGACTGTCTCTGTTTCCTCTTCCTCCATGAAGTGTTCGGGAGAGCAGTCTGCTATGGCAGCCTCTATGTTTATTGTACCTCCAGCTACAGTAGGCACGTACTCTGTCAGGTAGTCCTCGAGTGGAGCGATAGAGTCTGTTATTTTGTCGTCTATCTTTGTGCGCTCCAGCTTTGGTATACCCCAACCACCTGCGTCCAGTATGAACACGGCTTCAAGCCAAGACTTCGTACCGTACCAGTCGTCTGTCTCTGTAGTTTCCTTTGAAGACCAGACGTTCAAGTCTGAGTTGTCCTCGTCTAGCTTTGGTTCATTGTCTAGGACAGAGCGGAACTCGTCCCAACTATAGATTGTTTTCTTTATTATCTTCATGGCTTAAACGGCGTTGTCGTTCTTCTCGTAGTTCCTGTATCTCTCGCCCAAACTTTGGCAACTCTACGAGTATCTTGTTTACATCGTAGTTCATAACCAAGTCCATACTGTAGCCTACCAAGGTCATTAGTGGGTCAAATAATTTACGGGCTACCTCTGGATTCCTTTCTTCGCAGTAAGCATAGAGGTATAGGTTAATATCCTTTAACGTGTAGTCCTTGTCGGGGTTTAGTTTGTAGTCTAGTGTTATCTTCATAGCTCTTTTCAAAACGGTACTTCTTCGTCTACAATATCCTTTACTTCTTCCGGTACATCAGGCTTTTTAACTACGTGTTTGTGCGGGCTTTTGTACTGAGTCTTTATAGGCTTGAGCTTCTCCATGTATACGTCGAGTAGCTTACGCCGAGCGTCACCTTTGACAGAGCGAAAGACTGTGGCATCTAGGCAATCTACTGCATCCCAACCAGACATAGCCTGTAAGGTAATGCACTGGTGTAGGTTACGTGTACTGAAGATGACTCGTATCTTGTTACTCTCTGCGTACTCCCTCATCTTCTGGAACCTGTCGCAGAATTTATTAAACTGTACGGGAGTAATGTGAGGTTTGTCTACTCGGATATATGTTTCCTTAGCCCAAGCTTTCTCTGCATCCGTATCGTACGGCCATTCTATACAGACGAACTCGTTTAGCAGGGCTACGTCTAGCGCGTTGCGTCCTACGTACTCGCGGTCTGGCCCAAGTCCCCACGTGTTTGCGGTACACATAAGCCGACAGTCAGGGTGTACATCCTGCGGGCCGTACGGCATATTGATATGTCCGCTACAGATACCCTTGATAATCATGAGTACGTTACTATTCCCGTTGTCCATCTCATCTATAACAGCTAGGCCACCGTGTTTAATTACGTCAGTCAACACACCAGGTACGTACTGTCCGCCGCTGTTATTGAATCCAATAAGGTCGTGCGTCCCTGTTTGTTTGTTAACCTGACGTATAGCATAGTGCTTGCAACCTAAAGCTACGGCGATAGGCTTTGTTACCCTAGTCTTGCCGCTACCCGTAGGCCCGATAATCATAGCAGACAAACCGGCTCCCAGCGTTTCGAGTAGGGGCTTCACTTGGTAGTGCTGACCCTCCAACGTAGAGTAGTGTTCCCTGTTGTGCGCTATGACACGCTTGATTTCTAGCTTTACATTCTGCTGAGTAGTCTCAGAGATTGCCTTTTCCAGAGCAGTAAACTTCTCTGTGTACTTGTCGTCTATTTTTCCTAGGACTTGTTCTGTTAGTCCATCTATCCAGTCATTATTAGAACTCATTTTCTTCTGTGTTTTCTTCTGTGTTGTTTTTCTTTGCATCTAGGTACATACATAGAGCTTGTATTGGACGCATGACATCTACATATTCAGATGTCTTAAAGACTAGCCAATAAGTAGTCTTGTTGAGTAGCTTGCGATCTGTCCAAGCTAGACTTTTTCCGTAGACATAAGAGGGAGCTTGGACTTCTACCCAGTTGCCAAAGCTGTAGCCTTTAATGTCTCCGGCTTTTTCGTACGCTTCAAGAATCGTTGGGATACATTCCCCGATATTCCTGAACGCTGTCTCGGTGTCTACGGTAAAGACGTAGGTGTGTGGTAGGTTTACGTATTCTTTATCCTGTGAGTTCATGGGTAGAATAGTAAGTAGCCGAGGGCTATGCCTGTTACCCATGCTAGAGTACCGAGGATAGTCCAATGGAGTATGGCTGTTATAGAGTACATTAAGTTTATGTATGTTTTATTCTTCATCGTCTGTAGTTATTTCGTTTAGGTGCATCATGTCCTTTACCTCGTCCTCGCTCATGTACTTGGCGAAGGCTATGATAAGTTGGTCTTTGTCTATCCTACCATCTTCGACCATTTCGATAAGTAGGTTTGTATACTTGCGGCTCATTTCTTACGTCTCCTAGGTTTCTGTCTGTTAGTGGACTTGCCTTTGTTAGTGTTGGCTGCACGTTGTTGGTTTCCTAAGCCTAAAGGTGTACCTGTTCTGCTTAGTTCTTTGTTAAGGTCTCGAAGTCTACGTTTTTTCATTGTTCTACTCTCCAACCTAGAGGTAAAGCTCCTTCGTAGTTCATAAACTGAGCAAACTTAATCCGCCATGTTTTATCTTGCCAGGATAGGTCGTCCCAGCGATCTACGATAAACGCCAAGCGTGTGTAGTTTAGCTTATCTCCCCTGTTAATCTGTATCTCAAGGGAGCCTTTGGTTATAGTGCCGATTCTAGTTGGCGAACGCTCTCCGCGTAGCCTTTCGCACAGTCTTGTTATTCTTGTTTCGCGTGATAGGTTTTTCATTGTTCTACTGTAAGGTTTTCTTCTTCGTTCTCGGTATATTCATCTTTGGTAGCTATGTCTTTTTGTACTGTACCGTTGGTGAATACGTTAACCCAATTCTCTTTCGCACCTACTGAAGCGTTGATGCAACCTAGCTTAGCCTCCACTCTGGCGCATACCTTTTCTTCTATGGTGTTCTTGTACCATATAACATCCTGAGTTGTGTCAGAGATGGAAGTTATACGGTGGCCTCGACCTAGTGCTTGGACTAAATCTATGGCTGACCATGTTGGAGGTATGATTATGTGTCTTGGCCTAGCCTTCTCGTTGTCGTGGTGTAAGCTGATACCTACTCCACCTGACCGCATGGTGAATAGCATAACATCCGCGTCGCCTTTCTGGAACTGTTGCCGTTGGTGTTCCCTTGTACTTTGGGATTGTCCGCCAACGATGTGCGTAATCCTGGACTTGGGAAGGCCGAGGTCTACCAGAGACTTGTATACTTCCCGCATAGGTTCAACGAAGTTGCAGACTACGATAGTCTGTCGGCCCCGCTCGATAGTGCTTATCGCACGCTTGGCCATACGCTTGGCGCGAGTAAGTTCGGCTCCCTCTCGGAACTTCTGCATGGCTACGAGCATCTCGTTCCAACCGAAGTTAGTGTTACGGTCGTACTTACGACACTTGGCGAGGAACGCTTCGTAGAAGCCATCATATTGTGCCTTCTCTTCGTCGCTCTCAAACTCTATGAGACGACAGCGCGTGTGTGTTACGTGCTTGTAGCGTACTTTTGGTACGTAGACAGCGTAAGGTTTCATGGAGTCGCGTAGTCTACCCATTTGGGCTTGGCATAGTTTGTTTGGGCTACCCCAGCGAGCTATGTCTCGGAGTAGTTGCGGGGCCGTGTCTGTCGTAACCTGTTCTTGGCCGTAGTTCATACCTACACCTTGGACTACGCTACGTGACTCGCTGACTTTCTGGTAGGGAGTGGCAGAGATAAAGATACGTTTGACTCCCTGTGGGATAGACCAAGCGATCTGTGTCTGGGAAGCGGTCTCGTTCTTGAGACCTTGGCACTCATCAAAGACTACCAGAGACGGCAAAGCGTGTGGGTTCCAGTTGTATGCGAATGTATTGTGTACCGGATGCTTGTGCTTAGTCCAGTAAACTTGTTCGCCTATCTTACCTCGTAGACCAGCGTAAGACATAGGAAATATGTGGGGAGTTAGCCTAAACTGGTTGATAACCTCTAGAGTTTGGGGTATGACTGCTGCTGGAGTAACCCACAAGATTGGCATAGGCCAATTACTTTTCTTCTCTAGTAAGTTGTTGTCGAGTAGGTACTTGATTGCGGGGAGTACCATGTAGGTTTTCCCTAGACCGGCGTGAGCTTGGAGCAGAACACCTTGCTTCTGCTGTAGCTTGATGGCTGCACTTGTCGCAGCCTTTATCTGGAACGGCATACTACGCGCTCCAGCATTCTCGACTATCGTTTCAATAGCCGCTTGGACTATATGCTCTGTGCAATCTAGCATATAGTCTTTGTCTGGTTTCTGTACTTTCATTTTCTTGGTTAGTCCAAAGTTACTAGCCTTGGATTAAATCTTTGGTTACTTGTGGGCTAAGGCTTTCTGGGCTATAGGATAGATTGCGTCTATCGTAGCTTGCTGAGTTGTCCTGTCCATCTCACACAGTAGCTCTAGTCTAACCTTTTGCCGGTCTCGCTCTAGCTTTTGGACAAAGTAGTCTATGACCAGCTCGATCTTTGCGGTACGCTTTGCAATCTTGTCTTGTTCAAGACTTCGGCGTTGTCGGCTAGCAATCCACGCTTGCTTACACCAAAGGCGTGCTTTACCTACGCTAAGTTTCGGCATAGGCTTATCGTACCAAGTCTTAGTGTACTCCTCGCCTTGATACTCAACTACGACATCTGGAAGTTGAGCGTCTGCTACGCGCACGGCCTCAGCTAGAGTAATCTCTACCGAGTCGTGCCGGGAGTACGTGTCGTACATCGGGTTGCACGTAGGCTTGGCAAGCTTCAGTAAGCACCAAACTTTTGTGGTCTTTGTGTCATTTAATAGATAGTCTAGGTTCATTTTAACTTTCTTTCTCTAGCAACCGCCAATTATACCATACTCTACGTAATAAACAAGCATATTCTACGGGTTATTTGTGTGGTCTAACCGTTGGAGATTGTTACTTTACTTATTAAAAGGGGTGTAGTCTATAAGTTGCGGGGGTTGTAGATCGGGGGATACGAGATTATAGAAAAGGGGTAAAAGTGTAATTGGTAGAGGGAAGAAAAAAACCGTCCCAAAAAGGGACGGCTTGCTTGTTGTATGTCGGGGGAGGCTTAGACTCCGAGTTTGGACAGGTTGTAAGCGACAAGGGCCGCTGCTGTCTTTTTGGCCTCCTCAGACTCTTCGCCATACTTCGCGATAGCTTCAGAGTGAGCGGCGGCAAGATTTTGGGTTTCGTTGTAGTGCGCCGAGTTTCTGGTATTCTCGGCGCTTGTGGCGGCCTTTTCGGGGCGCTTGTGCCAACCGTTAAGGCGCTTTAGCAAGGCTTCGCTGTTTTCTTCCGCCGGTAGGTCATTCACCTTACTGTTAAAGTTGGCGGTGAGAATCTCCAGCAACACCTTTTCATAGCTAGACTGATCTCCCTCGCCGGGGCGCTCAGTCTGAGCCGTGATAAATGCCTCAGCATCTGCCACGCTACCGGTGTAGCGTATAGCATCGTTGCCGAGTCTGTTATCTTCAATAGTGAATTCGGCCGCAAACTCGACCACATGTGTCATGTATTTTGTACTCATTATGTTTTTAGTAGTTAAAACGTGCATTTAGCACGTGCAGCAAATCTAGCATTTTCTGGCCTAGGTTGTCAACTGCTAAAGTAAGAAAGTTTTAACAGGTATTGATGATGATTGATTTATAAGTTTATCACGAAAAAAGCGGGAGGGGTAAGTAGCTTTGGGGGTCTTATTATATATATAAAAATATATTTATATAAATACAAACAACCATAAACCTCTCTCAACCTCTCGCCCTCCCTTTACTTTTCCTATAAACTTATTTTTCAATCATCATTAACATCTGATACTTTTTCCTGCTCTACATAATTTATGATTATAGTCTAGGAAAAATGTTGTCCTGGTGTACGTAGTCCAGAGGGGAGGGGGCCAGAACAAAAGCGACTCCAGAACTATCACCCTCTCTGGGAAAATGACAAAAAATACGAGTTAGTTAACAGTTACCAAGGTGCTTTAACTGTTAGGTTGGATGGCATCAAAGTTGCTATAGGCGAGTTGGTTATGGATACCAGCAGTAAAATCAAGTTCGAGGGGTTCTCGGAGAGGGCCAAAGAGATTTGCCTTAGCACAGCGCTAATCAAACACTACCTGAAGAAAGAAAAGGAAACTTGGAATGGCAAGGACAATAGCGAAACCACAAGTTAACCAGCAACAAGCGATTAGACCTGTAAGGCGGGTATCCCCGCAGTTTGTACCCCCAATAGCTCCTGCTACTGGAATAGACACCGGGCCTACAGTATACAACGACTACTACCAACCTCCGATTTCGCAGCCCATATTTCCGCCTCCTGTTGCTGTAGAACCTGTTCCTACTCCTGCGCCCAACGCTATCATAGCAGAGCCTATGCCAAGGAGGCGTATGGGTACTCCAGCTCCAAGGCCAGAAAACTACGGCCCATCTCCAGACAGAGTATGGATGCCAGAAAATCAACCACCCACCGTAGACCCTAGATTTCGACGAGAAACCGGAGAAGGCGACATAACCTTACCTGACCCAAGAACTACACCACCAACTTCCCCAATACAACCAAACCTAGTTACACCGCAACAGCCCAATTTACTACCTCCGGTTTCTCCCGTACAACCAAACCTAACTGTACCACAAAAACCTAACTTACTACCGCCAATTTCGCCGGTACAACCAAACTTAGTCACACCTGAGCAACCTTTACCTGTACCCGGCCCCAACGTAGGTGTAGATACAACAGCAGAACCGGTTGACATACAACAGCCTCAACCCGTCTACATCGAGGCTCCCATGCCTCTGCCGATAGACCAAGGGCCAATAGGAACCCAAATAATTAGACCCCAAGCAGACCCCGTAGGAACAATAACACCAGAGTTACCCCCGACACTATCCCCAATAAGTCCTCCGGTTGTCGCTCAAGAAACTTTCTCTCCACCAACTCTCACAGAAACAGCCACCGCAGAACCCATACAAATACAGCAACCTACCCCTGCAACAGAACAACCAATAGTCCCTGACGAGGTAACAACCATCCTAGACGGCATAGTACCAGAGGTAACCACCGCAGAACCTAAAAGCATAGTTGTGCCTGAGTCTGACGTACCCCAATGGGCAGAAAGCCCACAGGCACAGCAAGTACAAGACATCATAGACCAAGCACCGCCGATACAAACTGCCCCCGTTATTGCACAAAACCCTCTAGCACAGCCACCAATACAAACTGCACCGGAAATAACCACTCAGTTACAGCCAGAAATAAACCCGTACGAAGTAGCCTTACCCCCAATAGACCCTAGACAACAGCCAGCCCCCACCGTAACAGAACAGCCAATAACCGTAGCAGAAGATCCGATTCCTGTACAGGAGCCTGTACAGTTAGACCCCGTGCCTATTCCGGTAGAACCAGAAACTATGGACGCTGGCGAGATAAACTTTCCGCCTCCCGGCTCTAACCCAATAATCTTCAAAGATCAAGAGGGTGACATGGTTAAAAACGTACCGGGACACGCTTCTGGCCCTCACGGCTACATACGCGGCCCTGTAACAGAACCCGGCAAACCCCCTCTAGATCCCGCAATAGTACAGGCTAATCCAGAAATTCTAGCTAAAACTATTGACCCATCAACAACTCTGACGCAAGACACAGTTATTATACCAGAGGGAATAGACGTAAATGCAGGGCCAGATATAACCCAAATACAAGAACAACCATTTACCGGCGAGATAGCTGATGCACAGATAGTAACAGAAACTCCAGACTTGCCAGCAGAAACAACAGAAACAACAGAAACATTTGCACAGAATCCAAACTTAGCTGTACCAGACTTGCCAGAACAGCAGGTAACACCGGATAGGAACCAGCAAGTTCAAGCTCAAGAACCAGCACCGGGTCGTGGCTGGTTATACACAGGCCCACAAGGTTATGCAGAAACGCGCTGGTCTACGTCTGGCGCATCTCAAGGACAGCCTATAATATCTCAAACACCTTACACATCTGGCCCACAGGTAAACAGAGAGACTGGAGAAATAACACAACAGCCACTCTCATGGTGGTCGAATCGTGCAGGTTACGACTTCAAGCAAAATGCACCACTCCCTACAGGAACCCCCGGCAGCGTAATGGGCGGTAGCACAGGAACAACCGGAACAACAGAAACAACAACAATATCAGAAGGAGTTCCCGGCGGTTCACGGAACGGCTTTACAATGCAGGAAATTATGGATGTATCAGAAGGAAGCGTAACTCCTGTGCTTGACAGTCTGCATCCTAATGGTGTTAACAATGGCAAGACAGTTATTTTCAGGTCAGAGACAGACTTTGATAACTGGGTAGATGGAAACCAATCATTAAGACCGGACGTTGGGTTTAGTAATCTTAACTACGAGAAGAAAGACGAGACAGGTAAAATCGTAGGCTACGGCAACAAAGCTTTAGATGGGTTCAACGAGCTAGGTGGTATGATTAACAACGTATTTGACCTTGCTGGAGACCCAAGTAAGACGATCAGCGAGGAATCCTTACAAGCATCTGGCCTGAAAGGCACAAAAGAACAGCTAAAAGAATTTGCGAAAAACCTAAACAAACTAAGAAAAGAACTTGGTCAAACATGGGAAACAAGCAAGGACGAAGCTTGGGGTAGAAAGTGGAACAACTTAACAGAAACCCAAGAATACGGAGACCTTCAACCTATGGGAATTTTTGCCCTACTCACAAACCCACCAGCAGCCATCGGAATGACAGCTAACGCACTCCTTAGCGACATTAAAAACGCAGCTCAGGGTATGTTCGAGGCTAACGCAGACTACTCAGGAAATCCAATACAAGACGTACTCAATGGAGCTTTTCACTTACTTGGCCAAGGTGCAAAAGCAGTTGGTTCGGTGTTTTCCGAAATCGGACAAAAGATAACAGGTAAGCTAAACTTCACATCTAAGGATTTGAAAGAAGACCCGATGGAAGTATCCAGAAAGCTACTCTACCGCAGCAAAAACGAAGACGATGAAGTGGGCGACCTAAGATACAGGATAACCAAAACACTATTAGAAAACGGTGTAAAGGTTAAGTTCCACAACAACGCTATGTCTTTTGATAAAACCATAACAGATCAACGAATGGCCGATGCTAAAAAAGTCATAGCAGACTTAGGCTTGAACGCTGGTATGCTGGATATAATTGCAGGTACAGATGGAATTGATTGGACAGGGAGCGAAGACTTCAGAGAGTTCCTGCTAGAACTTGCTAGGCAACAGCGAGAAGCCGCACAAAGTTAATTACTAAATGAAAAACCAAGATTTACAGGCTATTGCCCTCGCAAGGCAGGGACTTAGCCCGTCAAAAATTGGAGAGTTACTTGGTCAAAGTAAAGAACACACAGCGTTCAAAGTAACCTTTGACAACCTCTTTAAGTACCAGCTTGAAAAAGCTACATCAAAAAACGAGGAAGACCTAGACTACAACGCTGAAGAACCAGAGTTTAACTTCAATGAAGAGGTAGACAAGCTACTGCCTTTGGCTTTCCAAACTGCCCGTGAGCTACTGGAGTACGGAGAAAACGAAGCTGTTAAGAAAGACATCTTCAAGTGGCTCGGAGATCAAAAGAGCGATAAGAACACCAAGGGAATCTCGTTCAACATAAACGACATTAACCTCCGACTGGAAACCGCTCAAAAACGTGTAGAAGAAAATTTCGTAGATGTCGATAGCTACTAAACAAGAACGTAGCCTAAAGTTTAACTCACCCCTAGAACTCGTCACATTCGTAGATGACGAGATTCTTAACGGTCAGATGAAACTGCACAAGTGGCAAGCTCAGATAATGACTGACTTTGCCAAGCCATCTACTGACCAAGACCCGTTTCGTTCAGTTGTTCGTGCAGCTAACGGTTCGGGTAAGGACAAATATATAATAGCCCCTTGCGCCGTATGGTTAGGTACAGTCTATGATGACTCGCTTTGCATCATAACTTCTGCATCTGGTAATCAGTTGGATCGCCAGACAGACAGGTATATACAGCAGTTACTCAATGGAATAAACAGATTGTTTGAGAAGCAGATATGGAAAATAAACTACAGACATTACACTAACTTGTTGAATGGCTCCACAATAGAGTTGTTTGCTACAGATGAACCCGGTAGAGCTGAGGGCTGGCATCCAGCGGTGGCTAATGGTCAGTTTGGAATTTTCGTTTCAGAAGCTAAGTCTATTACTGACGACATCTTTACAGCTTTAGCTCGCTGTACTGGCTTTACTAAACGTGTCGATGTCAGTTCGCCGGGAATACCTGACGGTCACTTCTACAATGCTTGTGTGGGTAACGTATGGAAACAGTATCACGTAACGGCTTTTGACTGTCCGCATCTTAGTCAAGACTACATAGATGACGTAAAGAACGCTTACGGAGAAAACTCCACCCTCTACCGTTCAATGATTCTAGCTGACTTTGGCGGCCTAGAAGAACAGGTAGTGATAAACTTTCAGCAGCTTGTGGAACTCGATGAGGTTGAGATAGATCACAAGGCAGCCGAGCAAAACACAGCAGGTCTTGACCTTTCAGCAGGTGGTGACGAACAGGTTCTTGCGGTGCGTAACGGTAATCAACTTATTGCGCTTGAGTCATTTAAGTTCACAGATACGGTTGTTTTGATCGAACACCTTGAAAAACTTTTCTACAAATACAACCTAGATAACCAAGATGCCATAATATACGGTGACGCCGGTGGTCTAGGTAAACCAATACTTGATACACTAAAAGCAAACAACTGGCCTGTCAAGTACGTCCTTAACCAAGCAAAACCTCGTAATGAGCTAGCCTACTTAAATCGTGGCGCAGAAACGTGGTTTAACGTAGCTAAACTTATCGAAAACAAGGAGATAATCATACCCAAGTACAGCACATTACGTAAGCAGCTCGCCTCTCGGTACTACATGGTAACGCCTCAAAACAAGCTACAGCTAGAGAGTAAGAAGGTAGCGAAGTCGAAAGGGCGTAAGTCTCCTGACCAAGCCGATGCTTTTGTGCTTGCTTTCTGTGACTACTACCCTACAAAAACCAGAGGTAAGCGTGTCAAGTACAAACTTAACAAGTGCGAACCGAAGACTGAGCGTAAGGTTTTTACCTTAAATCAAGCTAGGCATAACAATCGTATTAAGCATTTATTGCCTAAGCGTGATCCTGTCGCTCAAGAATTTTTACTCGAAGAGATTAGGGCATTACAAGAATGAAGACTGATTATGACTACATAAAGTATGATGATGCGGCGAAAGAAATACATCGCCTAAACAGCCATCTTCAAACACAAGCTACAAAAGCGGACGAACATAGACTCCTGCGTCATCCCACAATAGACATAGATGCAGAGCAGCGTAGTGGCCATTTAGCTCCAGATGAGCTGTACATACCGTTGCATCTTGTGGATATGAACATACGACGCGAACAGGCTCGTTACGTGTCTTATATAAGTTCTTCAAGGCGTGTGGCTATCTTCAAAAGCCTCAACGATGTTACGTTTGACTCAACTGTACTTGAGGAAGACTTTACAGACAAAGCAAGATACACGGGCTGGCAAACATCCATATTCCGTATCATAGATTCCATGCAGCTACACGGCTACGGTGTAGCAGAAGTTTCTTTCGACGTAACAAAACCTGGTCACTTTGCTGTTAACGATGTTAACTTTGAAGATCTTGGTTTGCCTGAAGATGCGCGGGATATACAAGCTTGTGAGATGATTGTTCACAGGCACTACTTCACAGACCTTCAATTAAAGCGTATGGCTGAAACCGACGACTTTAACAAAGAGCAGGTTAACAACTTGGATTTTAAGGAGCTGGCTGAGAACTACTCCTTGATGGAAGTTCAGAAGGTTTTGTTCAAAAAGAACAACGTAGTTTATGTCGGGTGGGCTTGTATAGATCGTTGTAATGATTGGGTACGTAAGCCTCGCCCTTTGTTCCTCGGTAAACGGCAACAAGGTGAAGAACTATTTGAAACGCAGTATCCTTACGTCTTATTCCCGTACAACATTAACGAGGACACAACCATCTCGCTAATGAAAGGGCGAGCAGAACTTGATGAGTATGCACAAGAATCGGCAACATCACTCTTATCGTCGTTTGTTACGGCGCACCGTAGAGCCTCTGGATTGTACTTCGCCAAGGACAACAACGACCCAAACAACACCAATGTACAAACTAGCGTGTTCTTTACTCCAAACGCTCTTATTGATTCTAACATAAAACAATTTCAGCTTAGTCCACCTGACTCATCTATCATGGGCGCAATCCAAACGATACTGGGTCAGAATATGCAGGAGACTTCTCAGGTAAATTTTGCGGCCATGAACCGTAAAGATAGTCGAAAGACAGCCACAGAAGTACAAGCTGCAACGTCAGAAGCTCAAGCACTTTCAGCTTCACAGGTTGCGCTCTTTAGCATAGCACTTAAAAAAGTTTACACGCAATGTTGGAACATATACAGGTCAAGAACAATAGAAGGACTTATACAGGCTTCAATACCTCCAAACTTTTTCACAGACCACGAATACTCAATAAGACCGGCAGGCGACGCAGACGTAATAGAGCGTCAGGAAAAGATAAACAAGATGATGCAAGCATGGCCTGTCGTTCAACAAACAGGCGCGGCTTCCCTCTTTCTTAAACGCTTCGTCTCAATGCTGTTTCCCGAAGATGGTCAAGCCTACGTTCAAGCTATCCAAGATGACAACACCAAGACACAGCTACTCATGCAGCTTCAAACAATTGTTCAGTCTTTAATTACTGATCCAGAAACCGGGCAGTTAAGTGAGGAGGCGCAACCTTACCAGCAGCAATTACAACAGATAATGCAACAGGTACAGCAGGTACTAAATCCAAATGGACAGCAGCCACAACCAACAGCAAGCTGAGTTAGCGTTTTTGCAATGGCGTGATTCCGTATGTACGAAGCTTTTGATTGAGCGACTGGATGAATATAAAGAACAAATACTAAACGAGATTAAATTTAAGTCTGTAGACGCAGCCTCTCCAGACTCTATAATACGTTACAGGGCTGCACAGTTAAAAACAGTAGACGACATAACCAGTATAATAAATGAGCGAGGAAACATTATTCGAGCAGAAGGTAACAGTCCAAGATCAACGGGCAGGAACATCAACGCCGGTCGAAGAACTCGAAACAGAACCAACTGAGACAGCGGAAGAAGTAGAATCTTCTGAGAACCAGCTTGACCTGTTTGACGACATCTTTGACGGGGAGCTTGTAGAAGACGAGGGTGAGACACAGGATGTCCCAGCCGACGATGACGAAGCCGAGCCTTTGCCAGAAGGTGAGCTTATAGGTGATGAACAGGCAGCGGTTGAGCCAGCACAAACAAAAGCGGAGCCACGTAACTACGATGACTTCGATGAGTCTGAGAGGCCGTTGCTAAAGCAGATGTCTAATGCGGCTTTTGAGAAGTACGCCAAGAATAAGCGAGAGCTTTCCGAGGCAAGGGCGCAGCTTGAGGAACTCAATAAGCAAGATTCTGGAGTTAAAATGCCAGAAAATATGCACGAACATCCCGAAGCTTACACTCTCTCGCACGAATACAGAGAAGCAGCTACCAATTACGCCAAAGCTCAGTCTGAGTTTAATCACTGGAAACAGCAGCTTATCAACGTGCGTAATGGAGAAGCTTGGCAAGGCATAGAAGGCTACGACCAGAACGGTCAGATGGTTGCAAGTAAACAAGCTTACCAGCCTACACAGTCTTCCGAGATAGACATTGAATCTGCACTACAAGAAGCCAAGAACTTCATGAATCAGTTTGGCCAACAGGCTGCACATATTCAGCAGAACTACAGTGACATCTACAAGAATGCTAATACGATGTTAGCAGATGAGCAGAAGAAATACTTTGAGTGGGAAGGAGATCCAGAGAAGCTGAACACATCTATTGAAACGCCGACTGGAAAACCTGCTACGATAGGCCAGATTAAAGAGGGTTTTTTCGAGGCAATTCCATCAAATTTCAAACGTCATCCCGTAACTAACTTAGCATCAAACCTTTACGTCACTTTGCAATTGCAGTCTGCGGAGCTTGGAAAGTTGAAAAAACAGCTTGACATCTCAGAGACAAACAAGAAAGATTCTCGACGAGTCGAACCGAGGTCAGCAAGGAAGTCAGAGCCAGTAGGTGATGATGAAATGTTTTCAACGACAGACTTTGAAAAGCTACTAGGGTAAGGGCATACCACTGCTACTATAGGCGAAGGGCATCGCAACGCAGAGAGTGCGTATTAGAACTCTCATAAAACCGGAGTCTACGGACTCCTCAACTTGTAATATAATAAAACATTATGCCTAGTTCAGTCGCTGCTGATAGTGTGATTCATGCGTCTAACGCAACAGCTACACCACATCAGCCTGAGTTTAGAAAGCTTTCTTTCTATCTCGCACGTAACGAAGTTGCCCAGTTCCCTAAGTGGAATACCTACGATAGCCTTTTTGGTTCTATTAAGTGGCAACCTAACATGGGTGATACCCTTAATGGCCTGACCGCAACGCCTAGCCCTGTGGAAAGGATAACCTTCGCTCCTAATACTCTAGACTCTTTCCCTGCGAAAGATCAGTTCAAAGTTGGTGAGCGTTACGAAACTGCAAAGCTTGGAGCGCATCGCTTTGAGAGTCATCGTTTTCGTTTCTTGAGTAACTTTGAGTCTTTCTGGCGGGATCAACTTCAGTACGCGCATAAGGATATTGTTCGTCAAATTGCTTTGGCTAACAACATCTTCACTCGTACGTTAATGTATTACCAGACACCGGACGTTTATGTTTGTAACAAAGGTCTTAGCTCTGGTTTAACGCTCGCTTCAAACCACGAAAAGCGTGCATTTACTGGTGATGACATTCGTCTTGTAGACAACGCCGCTGACGGTATTGGAACTACAACTTCTCACGGTGGCTCTGCTACAGTTACTAATAGTGGCGGTGAGTCTTATCGTGACCAGTTCGCCCAAGGCGCAACTAACGAAGCTGGCAACTTAACCTTGAAAGATATTTACAAGGCTATGCTGCACTTGCAGGAAGATGTTCAGGCTCCTACGTTTGATCGTCTTCAAAACGCACCAAAAAATTCTGAGTTTATCAAGGGTAAGTACGTTCTTATTTGCTCTACGGAAGCTTGGTCTTCTTTGATGTGGGATGCTGACCTGAAAGATGGTGCTGACGGTAAGGCTCGTTTAGGTTCTGCTAACCTCAGTCTTATAACTGACGGTTTTGCTGGTGATCTGTTCGGCAAAGTTACTGCTAAGTTTGACCCGTATCCTTTACGGTTTACAGATGACGGTAGTTTTATTGCTCCGCAAACTGTGGATGGAACAACTGGTAAGGTAGTTCCTAATAGCAACTATACTTCTATTGCCGCCGCAAGTGACACTAAGTCATCTCTTGAAGTAGCGTTCCTTGTCGGTGCGGATGCGTTCAAGACAATCTCTGTTGGCCCGCCGCCGAAAGAGTTTGCCTCTAAGAACATGAGTGCCAAGAAGTTCTACTCTATGAAGTGGAACGGTGAGGTTACTCTGACGGATCAGTTCTTGATTCCTAATAGTGGTACTGCGCTTTCAGCAGCAGAACCGGGTGATGGCCAAGACTTGAACGTGTACGGTGACTACTTGAAGTTCATCTCGCAAGCTGTGTTTGGTGGTATCCCCGGTGATGCTCGCCATTGCTTGCCGATATTCTATCGTCGTCGTCGCACTACTTAATTCATAACAATGGAGGGGGTGTAAAAGCCCCCTCCACTTTCTTTTTCTATTATGGCTACTTTATCTCTAAGAGCTGGTCGCGTAACAAACGGCACAGTTAACACTCCTTCTTTAGTTACAGTTCCTCTTGATGCAGGGGGTGGTGAAAACGTAAAGCTTCTTGACGGACGTTATCAGTACGCAACAGCATTAGTTCAAAATGTTGGCTCTGAAAATATGTACATTCGTGTAGATGGAGTTGCTACAGATGACGTTTATCACATAAAACTTTCTCCTATGTCACAGGCTGATATAGGTGACGTACAATTTACAGACGTAACAGCGTGTACAGCAGCGGGAACAGCTACGACTACTGCCGTGGTTTTTAGCGTGCAGATTGGCGATAGTGTTCACACGCCTGGTACAGCTTACTAAAACATAAGGCTACGTTATGGCTAGGATTACTCAGCAAAGTTCAATTCATACAACAGGTGTCTCTTACGAAAACGAACCCATCGTTAAGTCAGATGGTTCTGGCGAGATCATGCAATGGCAACCGTCTGATGGCGGTGCTGATGGTATTTACATCACAGAAGGTGGTTCTGCTGGTGATCCAGCGCGACTAGGTATCGGAGTCGCTGCGCCGACAGGGGCGTTGGATGTAGCGGGAAAAGTCGTAATTCAGACTGCTGACGCTGGTATTGCGCCTTCGGCAGACGCTGATGAGTTGTTGATAGAAAACACCGGCAATGCGGGGATGACTATTTTGAGCGGCAACACAAGTGATGCTGCTATTTACTTTGGCGACGGCGACGCTGCTGGACGAGGTCGAATCAATTACGATAACAATGATGACAGCCTCAAACTCTACACGGCAGCATCAACTCGTCTCACCATAGACTCCAGCGGCACTACAACACTTGCTGGGAAGTTAACAGTAGAGGACGCTACGCTTGGTCGCGGCTTTTTTAAAAAGGCGGGAGCGAAGTTTGTCGAAATTGGTGCAGGTGGAACTGGTAGCTATGTAGGTTATGACTCTAGTGGTTATTTAGAGTTTGCCAGCCAAACCGGCGTCGATGCGGCGGGGTATTCGGCGAAGATGAAGATAGACGCCAACGGTCACGTTTTGGTTGGCGCAGCGGCACTTGATGCCAACGTAGGCGCG
>TARA_R100000700_G_scaffold22605_1_pt1 | contig 18899 bp, 26 predicted proteins | sample TARA_R100000700 | Tara Oceans TARA_R100000700 (sample SAMEA2622810) | marine metagenome | biome: marine biome (ENVO:00000447); feature: marine epipelagic mixed layer (ENVO:xxxxxxxxx); material: "saline water (ENVO:00002010), including plankton (ENVO:xxxxxxxx)" | depth 120 m | reverse complement strand
ACTATAGATGAATGGAGTTCTACAACGATAGTTGCCGACCAATCATCGGTAACTGTTAATAATGGCTATGAACAGTTTTACAGGATAGCTTTAGACATACAATCAGCAAATGTAGATGCTGGTAATTATTTAGCATTAACAATAGAAGGGAATGGCACAAATAGCGACTATAGTGTTAATGCCCTAGTAAGATACCATTTAAGGTAAAGGAGAAAAATTATGCCAGACAGCAAATCAGACGTATCATACTCTCTACCAGGATACACGCTACCTGGGCAAAGAGCGAGAAGGAAAAAACCAACTTTAGAAAAAACGAAATCAGTATCATATAGCGCTACACAGTCAGATCAAATACTTGCTGTGTCTGCAAGCGCTAGCTCATCAACAACAGAGGGTATGCCTAAAGAGGTAGAGATATCAAACACAGGAAGGTCTCCATTAATGATTATGGCTGGCTATGAGACGTATACAGATGATACAAGCGACTCTACTACAGAGTATTTACATACTATGCTTATGCCAGGTGAAACATATTACCCCCCTGTTAGAGGCGTTATCCAAACAGGTGCAGATACTGTTATAGTTGATGGTACTGTTGTTGATAATGATGCCCCTAATGCCAATGAATATGTTGACAGTACAGCAAATGTAGATAGCGCAACTGCAAGTGGTGTTGTTGGCAGTAATAGCTCTAAAATACTTTACCTAGAACCATATACTTCTGCATCTAACTGTACAGCTAATCTATTTAGAGTTGGCGATTTAGTTAGAGTTGATGACGAGATTATGGAAGTTACAGGAATTGGAGATAAATCAGATTTGGCTAACAATAGGCTTTCAGTAAAGAGAGGTGTTTATGGTAGTACAGCAGCAACAGATGCAGCAGACGGAGACCCTGTAAGACTTCCTTTCTTTAATGCTTACCACGACTATGATAAGTTTAGTGTAGCTCAAACAGATTCTGATGGAAAATTTAAAGCTATGAACTTTTTTGGTTTAGGTAGAGCGGCTACTGAGGTTCAAGGAATAACTCCAGGCTCAGTATCGTTGAAATTTTATAAAGCAGGTTACCAAGCTTTTGGTTTAAGTGGAATCACAGGAAATACAAACTCTGGTTTAGCCGCATCAACTGAATATAAGTTTAATATAACAGTAGATGGTGGAAGCACATTTTCTAACCTGACATTTACAACAGATGCTAGTAATCTTAATTTTGGGGGAAGTAACGGTATTGTTTCTAAAATACAAACAGCTTTAAATGCTCAATTCTATACAGCAGGAAACCTTTTTGAGAAGAAAGTATTTGTTTCAATATCAGGGGGAGATATAGTTTTCAGATCAGGCTCTCATCTTTCTACTTCAGCTATTGCTTTAGCAGCACCTACAAGTGGAACAACACCTTTTGGAGTTGGAAGATTCCCTGCAATAGGAGATATAAATGCGGCTGTTGATGCAGTACTTCCTGATGATGTCTCTTATGATAATGTAACTTATGCTCAAGTGCCAAACACAACTGCTTTTGTGTACGATGACGGTGAAGGTAATTTATTTGGAGCAGCTACAGGGAAAATAAACTATGAGACTGGTGCTATAGATTTTAGAAATGCCCCAGTAAATGCTGAGTTTGTTGTTAGTTGTATGCACACAGGTGCGTTTTCTGGTAAATTAAACGAAGGGGAAACAGATAGAATAAACTCTCTTGTTGCAGTATATGCAAACACTCCTGCGGCTAAAGGAAAAGCAGAAGTAACTGTGAGGACATTCTAATGCCATACAAAGCAAAGAAAAGAAAGTCTTATAAAAAGAATAGAAAAATAAAAAGAAGAAAGAGGAGATAATAAATGGCAGCAGCACCAACATATATAACACATAAAGAGTTGAAAAGAATATTTCCTCAGTTAGATGAGTTTGACCAAAAAACTCCTATTTATGGTTGGAGTAAAATGGGAAGTGGAAATATATATGAAGCTAATAACACAGGATTGGTAACTGCTTTATTTTCTGATGGCAGGAAATTAAACTCTGCCTCTAGTCTTTCTTCATCTTCAAATCCAGATGCCTTAGCCACAGCTCTTGATGGTGAGGGTGACGGAGATACGACTAATTTTAATACCGCTACCCTTGATGACGCTACTGGGTATAATATAGGAAGCGTGATGGCGGTAGGTAGTGAGCAAATGCTTATTACAGGAAAAGACTCAAGCACATTAACTCTTAGAAGAGGTTTTAATAGCACTACTATAACGCCACACGCTATAGACGCAGTAACTGCAATGCTAAGCGAGCTTAGCGAAGAATATAACTGGATTTATGACTCTGGCTTAGATATGCTTTTACTTTATAGCTCCACAGACCCTAACGACCTATTGATAGAGGCAGGAGAAGATTTTAACACTATGGTTACTCAATATAGAGCAGATGCAAGCCGATACTTTGATTCAAGAGTTGACCCTTCTTTACCTAAAAATCAATTAAAAGATAAGTCTGGAAACTATGATTATATGGTGGTTAGGACTGTTGGTTTGATTGCTGCTTGTTTTATGATGAGAACAAAAGAACACAGCTCTCCAGTTGCACAATCTTTTATGGAGGAAGCTGAAAGAAATATAGAATTATTAAACGAAGGTAAAGCTGCCTTGTCTTGGCAAAACACAGCAGATGCAGCTCAAGGGACTATAAGAGACGTAAGTTACACAGATGGCTCTGTAAGACCTGTGGATACCAGAGGTGAGTATTCTGGGACTTTTGACCTTATTAGGGTTAAGATTGAAACTGGCGGGGCGATGGACGGTACAGCAACTTATTCTGTGTGGGTTAAAGATGGTGACAAGCTAGGTAACCAGCAAGGCAATCAAGTGGTTACTTCTGAAAAAATTAATGGAGACTATCAGGCTCTTGCAGGTGGATTGCAAATAAGATTCGGAGGAGAGAGTAAAACTTCTGTAGCTACTGCAACAAATGAGTGGGAAGTTGAAGTAACAGGCAGGCAAGAATACGTAGACTCTTCAGATATGAAGTCAGTCAAACTAACAAGAACAGGAACACCTGCTAGAAGGTATTATAAATAATGGCTGTAACATACACAAATAATTGGAAGAATATATTAGATAAATTAAGGAATGTTTTGCGTACAGAATTTAAAGGCGCATTACCTGTTTATATTGGAGACGAGGGTAGCGAAGGGACTCAATTTTTAAGATTAGAGCCTATAGGTACTGAGCTTATAGAGTATAGCATAACCTCAGAAATTAGAGAATTTAATATTAACGTGTTTTATTATTTTGCGGAACACAATGTCAAGAAAACCGCATTAGACCACGTTTTAAGATATGTATCAAGAATTGAAGCATTAATACACGACAATACTACTATGACTTATACGAACGAAAACTCAGCATCAGAAACTGCTTATAATTGCAGAATGGAAACTTCTGAATTGTTGCCAGACGATGAAAGTGGAGTGTATATTGCTCAATGGGAATGGAAATGCCTCCATAGAGGCAACCTATCATAAAAAGAAGGAGAAAAAATGGCTAAATATAAAGCTAAAAAATCATATAATACTTTATCTGATTCGGAGAACTTCCTCTCTTTAGGTATGGCTTCTAAGCACGCTTGGTTAAAAGATGGATTGGAAATTGCCTACAATGGAGAGCTTTCTGAAGAATTGGAAAAACATTTAACAAAAGTTGGGGAGAAAAAAGCTCCTGACAAAGGAGATAAATAATGGCTAGTGCTAATTTTCAAACAACAAGTAATACTAAAGTTTTAATAGGAACAGAAGTTACAATGGGGACTCCCGCAGTAGCTAGTTGCGCTGCTGTTGAAATGCCTTGTACAGAGTATAGTTTTACAGATATAGGCTCTGGAGGGCAGTCCTTAGACGTAGCGCCTCTCAGAACTGGATCGGGAGGACAAACTCAAAGCGACGATATGGTGAAAGCAAGAAGGCACGATAGAATGTATGAAGTTTCTATTACCTTTCATTGTACAGACCTTGCAACAAAAAGAGTAACTAAGAATCTTTTTGAAGATGGAGTTGCAGGGGAAATCGCATCTTTAATTGGCTCTATGCCAACAACAAGCAAGTTTGCAGATAATGTCTCTAACGCAATACCTGTTTCAATCATTATAACAAATGGTGGGCATAACGCTCCTGCTGGTACAGATTTAGATATGGTGTTTACAAGCTGTATGTGTACAGGGCTTACTTTTAGTGGAGACATCGGCTCTAATGGTGGCGTTGTTATGTGTACTGCTACATTTGTAACAGCTTACCTTCCAACAGCAACAACTAACTTGAGCTATACTGTAGCTACTGCTGTTAGCGCTCAACAAACAGTTTTTAATATGCACGATCTTCAGACAACAGATTTTGGAGGTCAAGATTTGGTGCTTCACGGATTTGAGATAGGCATACAAAGACCTGTAACCAGAATATCATTTCAGGACGGAGCTGCTTTTAAGCCTTATGGCTACGCTTTAGGTGGATACGAGGTTACTGGAAGTTTGACTTGCAAAAGGGACAACCTTTCTTTAGTAGCATCTGCTGAAGGCAATAGCACAGTAGCTTTAGACTTAGATACTACTGTATATCAAATATTAGCGCCTACTTGTATGAACGACCAGTCTTCTGTTTCGTTTGATGAAGATGGGTGGAAGATGACGCTGCCTTTTAGAGCTGTATATACAGGCGCAACAACTTCTACAATATTTTCTTTTGCTGGAACTGGAAGTGATAGCTAATAAGGTTTAGCGTTGTAATAATAAAATAAAAAGAGGATGATAAAATGGAGATTAAGTTAAAAAATAAAAAAACGTTCAAAATAAAAGAGTTTACTATTGCTGATGAAGCAAAGCTTAAAGATATCTTGATGAGAATGGTCAAAACAGTTGAAGGTGGAGTTGAAATTATAGACCCTAACTACAACTGCCTTTCAATCTTAAAAATAGCTTTAATAGACTCTTCAGATGACAGTATAAGAAAAATAAGCGATGAGGATAGAATAAATATTGCTTTAGAAATTCAAAAACTGTTGTTTGAGGGAAACGAGAAGCCCTCCAAGTAGAATTAAATATTCTTTTACCTACTTGTGGGGGCTGTAGATACCACAGCTTTCCCTATAGCGCTCAGATTCCAATATTAGTTGATGGGGTCAGAGAAGTAAGAAGGTTTGATAATATAGACGATGTTTGGGAGGTTGCAGATATGGTTATGAAAGAATCTGCCAAAATAAACGAAGAGCAAAAAATGTCTTTTGACGTTATCGAGTCTTTAGTGGCGCAAATTCCGTTTTTTGCTTGCTCTAACGCTTTTATGAACGTGCATTTAAACGAAGACATAGAAAGGTATGTTTATTGCGAAAAATTCAATGTGCCTCCCTATGAAGGTTCTTATCAAAATCAGCCTGCTAAATGGGTTAGGCGAGCATTTGCAATCAGGAAAGCATTTGCTAAAAAAGAGAAGAAGGATGTAAATAGTGTCAAATAACATAATAGTAAGATTTCAACCTAAAGGCGATAAAAGATTAATAAATTCACTTGAAAAGCTAGTTGCTTTACAAAAAGAATTAGCAGGTGCTACTAAAAAAACAGCATCAGCATTTGATGGTCTCGGTAAAAACCAAAAACTTATCAATCAAAGAGTTAGCTCTAATATAACAGGGTTTAATAGCCTACAGTCTAGCGTGGCTATGCTAAGAAACAAGATTCTTTTAGCTTCATTTGCTTTTACAGCTTTTAGCGCAACAATATTAAGGTTTACTAATGCCACAGGAAAAGCGAATGAAATAATTAGCAAGTCTAATGTTGTGTTTGGAGAAAATGCAGATGAGGTTAAAGAGTGGGCTGACTCTTATGGTAATGCTGTTGGTAGAGCCACTACTGACATTTTAGAGTTTGCTTCATCACTACAAGACACATTTGTTCCTTTAGGCTTTGGTAGGCGTGAGGCAGCGGCACTTTCCCAAACATTAACTCGACTAGCTATAGATGTTGCAAGTTTTAACAATGCGTCTGATGCACAAGTTTTAGAAGCTTTTAAAAGTGCAGTAGTTGGTAATCACGAAACTGTTAAAAGATATGGAATTATTATTAATGAAGCTGCTTTGCAGAAAGAGGCTCTTAGGTCTGGACTAATCAAAATTAAAAGACCTTTAACGGATTACGAAAAAGTTTTAGCTAGAGTTAATCTTATACAAAAAGGAACTACTGACGCTCAAGGTGATGCTATAAGAACATCTGATTCTTATGTTAATAAAGTAAAAGAACTTAATGCAGCCTGGACAGAGTTTAGCCAAGAAATAGGAGAAGTCCTGCTTCCTGCTGTAACAGTCTTGGTTGAAAAACTAACCGAGCTTTTACAGTCCCTAGATGTAAACAGGGTTGTAGGCTATTCTGCCGCTATTACTGGACTTGGGGCTGCTTACCTAGGAGCAAGAGCTGGGGCAACATTCCTTACAAGGGCTGCAAAATTACTTGGAAGGGGGCTGCTTGGAACTTCTGGTCTTATTGGAGGTACTGTTCTTGTTTTGGGAGAGCTAGCAAGCTGGTTTTTTAAGAACGAAGAAAAAACAAAGAGCCTTAAAAAAGAAGTAAAAGATATAGTTCCTGAGATAAAATCATTAACCCAAGAATTAAAGGATCAAGGTTTTTCCGATTATGCCGCAATCATACAAGAGACAAGTAGAAGCTACGGAGACTTACAAACAGGCATAAAGTTAGTTGATAACGAGCTAAAAAAACTTGACCCTATGACATACGACCCTCTTCACGAAGTAACAGAAGAGGAAATCCAAAATGTTATAGATATATTTGATAAAGAAATTGAAGTTAAAAAGAACAGCGCCCTTATAAGCAAAGAATTAGGTAACTCATATGACAAGCTTGGCAATAAAGAACAAATTCTATTTAATCAGATTAAAGAGGGTAATATAGAAATTGACAAAAACAACAAGCTGGTCGAAATTCAAAACCAGTTCTCAGAATACAATTTAGCATTAGCTAACAAAGCAATAAATAAAGAAAACAGGATAAATGCTTTGATTAAAATGAAGGCTGATTTGCAGAAAAAGCTAAACAAACTTGCGGAAGAAAATGACGTGAAGATGGCGTTGTTATTTCCTAAGCTGAAAAACGAAATAGAGTTTCTTGAGTTAAAAAATAAATTTTCTGGAGACGAATTATTTGTTCAGCAAGAACTTATGAAATTAAAAATGAAAGGTATGGAATTAAACAGCGAGGCTGCTGATGGAGAAGAGAGCGAGCTTGAAAGATTTAAAAGACTAATAAAAGTGAAAAAAGATTTAACCGATGTTGAGAAGATTCAATTAAATTGGGCTAACAAATTAAGCGATGCTCTTATACGAGGCGGTGAAAATAACGGAAAATATGCTGAAGCTTTTAAAGCTATGCTAGAAGATATGGCAAAACAATTAGCTGCAAAAGCGGTCGTTTTTTCTTTCTTAAATATTCTTTCTGGAGGCACTTTTGCAGGCGGGTGGGGAGGCAAAAACTTCTTAAATTTTGTTGGAGGAGCTGGAGGGGGAATATTTCATCAAGGTGGTCAAGTTCAAGGCTATGCAACAGGGGGAATGATACCTATGAACAGCTATCACTCTGGGGGAGGTGTAGATGACGTTCCTATTATGGCTCAAGAAGGTGAGTTTGTAATGCGAAGAAGTGCTGTAGAGTCTATAGGCGTTGAAAACTTAAATAGAATGAATAGAACTGGACAAACAAGCGGTGGAGTAAATGTAACTTTTAGCGGAAATGTTGTAAGCGATGATTTTATAGAAGATGTAGCCATACCAAAAATTAAAGATGCTATCCGAAGGGGTGCAGATATAGGTATCGGCTAATGTTAAATGTCCCACAAAATTTTTTAAATGGGTTTGTCGGCAAAGCTTCTTCTGTTTACCCTATAGTTATTATAAGAACAGGGGACAAAACAATAAGACTATCTCAAATAAAAGGTGTATTTGACGGAGAATATTATGAGGATAGGTTTTTAGTTGTAGATTCTATAAGTGAAAAAATAAACATTCAGGAAAAATCCTTCCAAGTAAACCAGGTTAAAATAAAGGTATCTAACTACATTATAAGTCAAGTAAGGTTTTCAGAGAAGTTTAAAAATTTTTCATTTACAAACGCTGAAGTAGATATTTATTATGCCAACAAAGCTTGTAAAACTTTAGAAGAGTGTCTTCATATATTTAAAGGATTTGTTAAAAGCTATGAAGGAGACAAGGAATCTGTGTCTTTTAATATTGAAGACCATAGCCAATACACATTAGACCAAAAAAACCTTCCAAAACACAGCACCGTAGACCCTGAAGCTGAGACTGTAGAGGAAAGTAAAGATGTTTACTTTCCTATGGTTTATGGTCACGTAGAAAAATCACCTATGATATTTAGCAAAGGTGTAAACGGGACTGTTTTTTCTCAGATATACCCAGAAGCTATTATGTATGGAGTAAAAATAAAGGGCATAGTTGACAATATAGACAATCCTCTTTCTATGTTTAGAGATGATATGTATCTGCCTGTTCCAGAGGTTTTTAGAGACCTTCCTGAAGACTTCTTTGTAAATGGATATGATTATAGTAAATATAACGGTACGAGGCAATATGATATATCTCCAGACAGAAATTGGATTCAGCTAGAAAAAAAATCAACAGACTTTAATAGTTCGTATCTTCTTCCTTTAAATGTAGCAGCTAGAGATCAGTTTCAAGTTGATGTTAGCAGACCAGTAACTGGGATAAGCGCTGACACTTCTGCTGGCGAAGGGGATGACGATACTGGTAATTATTTAAATTATGGTGATGCTGGTGGGATTAGGTATTTAGGCAGAGCTGATGGCTTTGAGCCTTATGGAGAAAACAACGACTGGCTATTCCCATTTCCTTCTGGACAGTTAAAAATGGGTTATTATCAAGATTTTGTATTAGGTGGGATTGTTAGAAAATGGAGAAAGTATTATAATGCCGCAGGCGGTGGGTCTGGTCAGGATAGTTATCTTTACGGAGAAAGTTCTCACGCCTGTTTATATTACCATATGGCTACAAGCACCCCTACAGCAGATGGTATAAAAGGTTTTGATATGGTTTACCTTCCTATGCCAGAAGGAGAAGGGCAAACAGAACTTATACAGTATTTTAATGAAGATTATATTCAAGAAAACAACATAGTGGAAATAAATTGGAAAATGGGCGACAGCTTAGTTGATGCTTATGATGAAGACCCTGATTTTTTACCGCAACCTGGCAATGCTTACGGAGGTTTGTGGAACGGTCATAGCTATGCAGATTTTGACCCTGATAATTCTTCAGGATTCCCAGAAGACTCTGACTGGTTTGCGCTATACCAAACAGGAACGGTTTATAAAAAAAGGAAAAATTGGTATCAATATCTTTGGGGTGTAGAGCTAAAAAATAGCAATGGAGAGGTTGTTGATGTTATTGGTATAGACAATCAAAATTTAGGGGAAAACAATGAAGGTGTAAGCTTAGACCTTGTTATAAAGCCTGAGGTTTATGCTTGGATAAATGTGCTTGATGCCCAGTTCAATGAAGAGGGAAATAACGAGGAAATGTACCCAGAGCTACAGCCAGATTCGGTTATTAATTTAAGAAAGTTGCTTTGGGGCAGAAAAGTCACAGTAGCTGAAAGTAATTTTGCTTTTAATCCAGCAGACGAATCATTAAACCCTAAATCTATACCAACAGGCTCTTCTGTGTATGGACTATACCCTTGCTTAGGGTACAATGTTCCTAAAGCATCAGATAAAGCAGATGAGTATTATACAGAACACAATCCTTTTGCAAATGGTTATCAATGGAGATTTGAGCATTTTGAGTTAGTTGTAGATAATTTATTTTCTTATAAAAATCCATATCTTTTAAATCCCCAAGACCCTATTGGCGATTACAGATGGGATAACATTTTGTTTTCTCTTGAAAAATTTAATTATAATCAATTAAATACACCCGAAGAACAAAACAGGCTTGTTATAACAAAACACGACTCTGAAAAAAGCTATATAAACAATCAAGATACTGCTGGGAGGATTGCCTTTTATGGAAACCAACCATTTGAGTTTGTCGAATCTGTGGCGGACCTTCCTACTGGACCAGAACCTGATATAGACCACGCATACCAAGCATCAAACATAGTATCAGCAGGTATAGAAAAAGTAAATGGTGGAAACTGGTGTCCGATAAATAACACAGAAGGTAAAAAGGACTTGGTAAAATTAGACCTAACCTTTCAGTCTTTAAGTGGGGACGATGTTGTTTTGGGGGGAGTATATAGTAAAATCAGAGGAAAAATTACGGTAGATTTATGGAAAGTTCCAAGCGATCAAGAATATCAGGGTGCGGCTGGAGATATGCCAACTTTTAGAGTGCAATGCGATGCCCTGCATAAAAATGAAGATGAAGTAGTTTATGGGGCTGATATTTTTAATCTCCCAGACACAGAAACAGACGACAACGGAGAGCCTTCCAATGAGGGCGATATACAGCATTACTCAACAGGAGACCCAGGGTTTGGTTTTAACACTTCTGAGGAAGATGCTGAATCGGGTATAACATTTGACGAAAACGACCCTCAGTACTTTAATACAGATTGTACAGCTTATGAAGATGAAGATGAAGACCAATGGAGGGAGAATATAAACTCATTAAATACTATATCACTATATTATGATATAGACGCTGAAAATCTTAGTAATGAGTGTGAGACAACAACGACAACATACTTTAAAACAAATATTAAAAACTTTACTTTAGACCAAAGATATATTGTCGCCAACGCATCTCATCAGAAATATTTTGCCAACATTGAGGGCAGAGTAGATAATGCAGACGGAAGATATACTGGCGTTGAAGATTTAGATGAACAGCAACTAATTAAGAGACCTTCTGATATAATTATGCACATTATGGAAAGAGAATTAGATTATTACAATGTAGATTCTTTCGACCAAGAATCTATAGAGCAGGCTCGTTCTAATCACGGAGGCTGGAAATTTGGCTTTTCAATAACAGAAAAAACCCCAGCTAAAGAGTTTATAGCAGACTTTGCTAAAAGCACAAAACTAATACCAAGATTTAGGCATAATGGAACATTTGGATTTATAAATATATTTGAAAGCTATAATGGAGCAGACGCAGTCATAAATGCCGCTGACGTATCTAAGTTTAAATATTCAAAAACCCCTATGGAAGACGTAAAGCTTATGGTAAGAGTTAAATATATGTATGATTATGGGAACGATACATACACAGAAGCTACAAATTTAAGTAATGACGGTGCTGTTCCTAAAAATGTTGAAGCTATGCAAGAAATGTATGCTATAAATAGCTTATCAGACGCTTATTTAGAGGTAGAGTCTAAATATATAAGAGATTATAATACAGCTTTACTTTTAAGGAACTATTTGCTTGAATGGCATAAAAATCAACATAATATTATTGACTGTACTTTACCTCCCAAGTATATGTATTTAGAGTGTGGCGATGTGGTTGAGCTTGATTCTTTAATTGAAGAAATGACCATATTTGGAGAAGATTACACAAGCCCTTATTTTATGGGTGGCGAGCCAGATGGGACTAATTATGCACAAAGAATATTGCCATTCTTTATTGTTCAGGAAATAAAAAAGTCTCAAAAAAATGTAAAAGTTAAGCTAATTCAATTACATCAACACAATATAATGAATATAGACAACAATAGCCCCAACTATTTTACAGCTGATTTTTATAACCCTGTAGAAGAGTTTTCTGTATCTTCTCAAGTAGTAGAAGAAGAAGTTATTGATGATGGGAATGGAGACGATGATGACGAAACTATTGTATTAGGGGATGTTGATGGCGATAATGCGGTAACTGTACTTGATATCGTTGCTGTTGTTCAAGTCGTTCTTGGAAATACCACTCTGGAAGGAAGTCAAGCAACAGCCGCAGATTACGACCAAGACGGAGTTATTACGGTTCTTGATATTGTACAAATTGTTCAGGTTATTCTTAATAATACCCCAGACCAGGGAGGACTATGACAAGTGCAACAATAACATATAACGATGGCGCTGTTTATTTAGAGTGCGATGGAAACCCTTTGGTTATAAAAATATCATACGAAGGAAAAATTTCTGCCGAATCGGCTTTGCCTAGCGGCTTTATAATACAAGAAAAGAATAATGTTATGCTTATTATAAGAATGGTAGATGTTCAATTCCCAGAGCATCTTTTTAATTATGTTGGCAGTTTTAAGATAAAAAGAGCCGATCTATACAATAAAGAAATGAGAATTACTGCAAACTTTAAAACAAACACCCATTACTTTTATAAAATTAGAGATAATTGGGAACAGATGAATAGTCAATGGTCAGAATATTACGAGGGTTATGAGTACGGACAATCCGAAAAAAGAAGAACAGATATTGTTACTAATAATTTAGAATCAAAATCAGGCTCTTTAGTGCTAAAAGACGGAACTCCTTATTACGGGGATGTTCACTTTCATTCAAATGGTCGTTTTATGACAGGTGCAAAACATAACAAAGACTCTAAATTGCTGTACAAAAAAAAGAAAAAAAGAATTATTAAAAACGGAATTGCAAGGAAAATTTAAGGAGATTATTAATGGCTAATCAAAGTGTTGGAACGCCAAGATTTTATGTAGACTTTACACAGCTAGCTAGGCTAAAGGGTGATTATTTTTGGTCTGAAGACTACCAGTCTGCTATAAATATCACAGATGATGAGGATGGTCAAAGACCTCATAGGGTTTGGAATTTTGACTTTTATGACGTGCAGACATATCAAGTCTTTAGTGATACTGAAGGGTTTGGGTGGAAGTTTACTTTTAATCCAAATTCGCCTATATCAAGACTTATATCTGTTTCAAACTGGGCAGGAGTTTTTAACCATAAGCTTGCATCTGATTTATCCACCCCTTTTGTTTCAAGGCTTAACGCTAAATTTTTTGCGCAGTCTGGAGTGGCTACAGATCATTATAACGTAGGGGATTTTACAGATTCTTCTATTCCTTTCGACAGAGATTATAATGCTTCTTTGGTGGAAAAAAATGGGTTCTCATTGTTTGAGTTTCCTTCCCCAGACACAGAAACTCCTTTTATAGAATTTTGGCTTTTAAACTATCCTACTGAAGTAGATGTGGCTGGAGGTATTAGCTTGCTTGGGAAAACCGTTGATATTGGAGCTATAGGGTTTGGGAGATATTACGATATGCCTCAAGCACCAGATTTAAGTGTAAAAAAATCAATAGAATATGAAGGCGTTAAAATACAAAGAACTTTAGGTGGTGGAGATTATGTCCAGATTGACAATTTTGGGACACCTGACTGGATTAGTGGAGAGCCTTGGGCTTTAGTTCATCCAGATGAAAGCAACTTAAGGCTTGGAAGGCACGGAAGACGCTCTTGGCAGTTAAGCTTTAGTTATATTAGTAATGATGATTTGTTTTTTGACACAAATAGACTTAACTCTTTTGCAGACCTAGAGTTTATAGTAGAAGAAACAGAAAGAGGGTCAAGAGACAATATAGTGACAGCGGGGACAGAGATACAGCAAATATTTGACCTTACTATGTGCGGAGGGTTAAGCTTTGTGTTCACGCCTGATAAAGATGCCGATAACCCTGAGTTTGCTCAATGCAGAATAGACCAAAATTCTTTATCAGCTACACAAATAGCTCACCAATGCTGGAACATATCTATGAATATAGTAGAGGTGTGGTAATTAGCTCTTTCTAGGGTCTTCAACAACAAAGCCTAAAGTTGCAGAAAACCGAATAATGCTATCTAACAATTCGCTAAACTCTTCAACATTTAAATCTTTAGTTGATTCTATTCTAAATCTTTCTTTTATAACTTCGTGCATCTCATCTTCAGAATAACCTAGATGATTACCTATTTGTCTTATAATATGTCTGTAGTATGCGTTTTGCTGACTAGAACGAGCTTTAGGAGCCTTTTTTATATCAATCCATATATCACCCTCAGTACTATCTAAATAGCTAGAAAAACCCTCTTTATCGTGTAGTTTTAATTGACCATCTTTTATAGTGGCGGTAAACTTCATAGCAACTCCTTAAACTCTGACATTAATATATGGACAGCGGGTTGTATATCTTGCCAATCTCTAGTGTTTTTAGTTCTAGCACCCCATCTTAATTTATATTTAGTATCGTCTGTTAGTTTGCAATAAATATCTTTATCTGTGTATCTACAAGCTAGTATGGTTGGTAGTTTTGTAGAATCTCTTAATTGCTTAGCTTTCATCCACTTATTTAAGTTAATCATAGAGTCATTATAATCTTTTGAGTGCAAGTTTCTTTTTTTGATCTCAAGAAAACCTTTAATCTCTCCCTGCTTTAAAATAACATAATCAAATCTATAATCAATCGCCAATTTCTTTAGCTGACAATTCCATTTTCTTTGTATGTCTTCTTTAAAGTCTTTTTCTTTTAACTCACAAGCAACAACATCATTCTGTATCTTTTCTCTCATAATACCCCCTTAGTGTTCTAAATGCTTCTTTCCATAGGTTTATTTTATACTTATCTTCAAATTCTTTTAGTGGTAAGGCGTGTCTTTCGGTGTGATGCAATCGGCACAGAGGTATAGCTGAGTAGTGTTTGAGTGTGGGTTTTTTGCGATTACCGCCCATACCGATCGCTTCAAGGTGGTCTGGGTCTGGGGAGGAGGTAAAACAGACCAAACAGTACAACCCTCGGACATAATTTAAATATTCTAAACTAGGGTCTTTAGCCAATCCTCTAGCCTCAAAACTATATAAGCATCTCCTCTATTTTGGCGAATCACTTGAGCATCCACATTCTCATTAGGTAGTAGGTAAGACGCTATACTCTTACGGATTTTTGCTTGTATCTTGTAGTCCTCAATTATAAGGTCTACTTCTGCGTGCATACCAAGTGATTCCCCATTTGACGCATACGCCCTTTTGGAGTCGAGTCCAAACTCTTTTGCTTTATTAACAACATCTCTTTCAAATTTATTACCTTTAACTTTACTTGGATGAGCCATTATAACTCCCCATAAACTGAGTCTAATTCAAAATCTGTATCAACACCTCTATTGTTAAGCTCTAAATACATAGCATCATAACAATCAGGATATTTATAATCTGAATCTCTTTCATACATTTTATTGGTTAGTTTTATACAATTTATAATATAAGTTGTTTTCATTTTAGTAATATCTAACTTTTCATCTTTAGTTTCCCAAAAATAAGTATCACTTGGAACTATTTTCATTTTCTCTCCTATTTGTTTTTTGCAACCGACTGAAATACTTGCAAAGTTTCGTTTAACGCTTTTATAGCGTTTATGGCAGAGTCTCTTTGTCTCTTAATATAATCAGCCTCTTCAAGTTTTTTGATAAGTACACAATAGCTTTTATAATCCTTTTTTTCAAGATCGTCCAACAGTCCTTTTAAGGCACTTTCTTCATATTTTGTCATTTTTATTTCTCCTTAATTTTTTCTTCATTCTTTTATACTTTCTTATCTCTAAGTTTTTCTTTCTTCTTTCCATTTTTCTATGTTTGGCTTTTTTATTCGGCATCTTTTTCTCCTAAATAAACGAGTACTTCTGCATCACAGCCAGAACAAGATAAATTAGTAACAACCCCATCTCCATCTAGACAATAGTCTTCAAAGGTGTGGTCTCCACCCCATATTAATTCAGATTGACAGTGCCAGCATTTCACTTTATTATATCTTTTAATTTAAGCTTTTTAAGGTCTTTGATCTTGTCCTCAACCTTCTCAATTTCTTTTTTAACTTCATCTTTCTTCTCTTCGACTTTATCTTCAACTTTCTCAACTTCTTTCTTAACATCTTCTTTTTTCTTATTGAGCTTTTCCTCAACATCTTTTTTAAACTCCTCTACTTTCTGCTTTACTTTTTCTTCAGCTTCGCCTTTAATTATAGCCCCTAAGTCTGTAAAATATAAAACACAAGCTATTCCACCACATAGAGCAAGTATAATAGCTAATTTCTTAATTATTCCATCTAACATTTACTTCTCCTTGTTTAGTTCGTCTAGATATTGTTCGGCTTTCTTTTTATCGAGAAATTTCTTGCCTTTAACGATATAAACAAAAGCCAATTCTTTATACATTTTGATTTTATCTTTCATAGTGAAAAGGAAAGAGGCGAGGGGGGTTTTTTTGGTGAGTAGTCCAAAAAAGTGAGAGTTAAGATACCTCGCCTCATATTTTATAATGTTTCCCTATATTTTACTGCGTGTCGGTTAAACAAATCTATGAAACCTGACTTATCTCTTGCAATAGTTTTCTTTTCAACACTACCTATTTTTTTAAACTTTCTTTTAAAATAAGTCCTTCCCTTCATCGCTTCTCTTTGATTTCGATAAAAAGCACAGAACTCAACATCGCCATCTTCATAGCGAACCATATATACATTCATTTTTGTCTCCTTTTATATGAACTTTTTTATTTCAGCTAGAGCTTTGCTAGGCAAATCATAACCCCTATCGTGCATTATTAATAGTGTTTGAATAGAAATTCTGACTATTTTATGCAAATTTTGATCCATTGGGTGTTCTAATTCAACCTTATCAACATATTGTCTAAACTCGTCTGTATTTATATTTATTTCCATTTTTTTCTCTTGTTAAAGAAGGAGGCTAAGGCTTCTTGAACTTCATACTCCTCAGCCCCTTCTGATTCTTTTACTTTTTGCAAGGTCTCATTTTTATAACCCTGCTCTACAACTTCTTTTGAGTCCTCAAGTTCGTCCTCCCACCTTTTTTGGTTCAACCAAGTAGATGGGTGTGGTATAAATTGTTTCTCTGTTTTACTGCTCTCCCAAAACTTAATATAATTAACAAGACCATCATAAGCCAACTGCTTTTCTCTTTTATTAAGTTTCTTAAAAGACCTTTGAGCAACAACCCTACCAATTTTTCTAGGATATAGCTTATAAAACTTATCGAAAGTTATATCTTTGAAGTCTGGCATACTAAAAAGGTATGTCATTTGCACTTAATTGGTTAGACTTTAAAGAATCCAACTCCTCTTTAAGTTTTTTGTTTTCAGCCTTTAACGACTCCAACTCATCGTTAGACGATTTTGGCTTTGCTTTCTCTATTTTTTCAAACGATCCACCACTATTCATATCAGTAATAGATAAGCCATTTACTTTAAAAAATGTCATTTCTAGGTCTTGACACTTCTCAATAGTGATTTCATCGCCCTCACCTGCACCTAAAGTCTTTATCATACTATGTAGGGTTTCTGTTGCGAAGAAACAATCCTCATCACTACTAAGGTCTCCGTTTTTAAAGCCATACATATACCACCTACCATAGTCGTTAGTTCCGATTTTTGGCTCATCGAAAGCCAATGTTAGTGTTTTAGGTTCTCCAACCTTAAACTTAATTGCACTCATTATTACACTCCTTTGTTTAATTTATAAAATTCTATAATAGCATTGTCTATATTAGGGCTTTGTATTTTATCTTTCCACTCTGCCCCTTGCTCTGAATTAAGAGTTTTAAATATAGCCTCAGCTTCTTCTTTCTTATATTGCTCTTTAGCTTTAAGAAATTGTCTTATTGTGTTTTTGTGGTAATTAGACATAGGTTTTTCAGATTGAGCATTTTTCTTAAAATCATCTGCCTCTATATCTGAATATAACCCATACTCATATAAATCAAGCAACTTCAATACTTGTCTATCTCTAAGTCGTTTTTCAGCCATATTGAAATAATACTTAGCCATAGTGTTGTCTTTAGTAGAATCGGCAGTAGTCCATATTTTATAACCATCTAGCTCAGCCTCTCCCATCATAGCAACACCATAGAAATTATTATCATTATATAATATCTCTACATCGGGTTTGTGAAAGACTATGCCCTCTTGTTTGGCGATCTTTGTCAAAGCATCGTGAAATATAATATAATTATTTCCGATACACCAAAAGTCTCCAGACATATCTTTCTTTGTTTGTGGTAGTTTAAGATTATACTTCTCAGCCACTTTTATTATAGGTTGTGGAATACCATTCATTTTAACTCTCCTTGTGTTAATTAGGGTTAATATAGCCATATATAACTATTTAACCAATAAAAAAAATTATTGTTGCAAAATTGTTTGACATAATATAAATTGTTAATCCATTATCGGTTTGGTTCGATACTTTTGGCGATAATAGGATTAAAGTGGTTACCAAAAGGGGTTTTTGCTCATAGCCACATACAAGACGAAAGAATTTGAGTAGAGCAATAGTTCTTAATAACGATAAAATCAATTCTCGCAGTTCATAAATTAAGTTATGATTTGTATGCACGAAAGCGACTCTGAAGGTTGTAATTTCTAAAGGCATAGGTTTCCTCCTCCTAATCATAGGGGTAGGGACTCCTCTATGCTTTTGCTCTCTAAAGGTTGTAATATAGTTATTCATAACCAATCGCTATAAGAAAGATTAAAGCAATAAACCAAAATATAAAAAACATATAAATCATTAATAAACCTCCCATTCAGACTTTTCAATTAAAGGTTTGATCAGTTTTATATTCTCTATTGATTGTTTATAAATCTTTAATAAGGCTGATTTATATAATGTGTGTTGACTTAATATTTCTCTTTTATCTAGTTTTTTCATTTTTCACTCCTTAAATATTTAACACTAACAAACCATAACATTATTATTAACACTATATAACATACTTCTCTCATTATATATAATAAATCAAACATAGCTTCAGTCATCTTAACTCTCCTTTATTTATTGTTTTCGTAAAAAGCTTTTGCAAAACCTGGAGGAGTTTTAGACCTCAGCCTTGCTCTTTCATTTGGTGGCAGACTAAAGCTATCATAAAATATT
>TARA_R100000700_G_scaffold40811_1_pt1 | contig 19080 bp, 28 predicted proteins | sample TARA_R100000700 | Tara Oceans TARA_R100000700 (sample SAMEA2622810) | marine metagenome | biome: marine biome (ENVO:00000447); feature: marine epipelagic mixed layer (ENVO:xxxxxxxxx); material: "saline water (ENVO:00002010), including plankton (ENVO:xxxxxxxx)" | depth 120 m | reverse complement strand
TTCCATGACTTCGGGAATATCATCTGAACCGCGTCTTTTTGCCCTGCCTACCCTATCAAGAAACTGGCTAAAACTAAGATGCCCGTTTCGGCCCCCCAAATCTCTTAAATGCTGGCCTGCCAATGTATCTGCTGTAGAGAGATTTACCCTTTGCCGATATCTTAAATAAATATCTTCAGTTCCCATCATTGTACGAGCCAAAGGAGCAATCCAGTTTGTTTTAACGGCTCGATCAACAGCACTACCAGTTGCGTTTTTATTTATATTTCTTTCAAGAAGGTAAGGATGTTCGACCAGATCAGAAATTAAACTGCGTGCATATACATTTCCTTTTGAAAGAATTTCTCTTACTGGACCAATAGGAAGTTTTTCAAGACCGAACGCCTTAACTATTCTGTCTCCTTCTTCTCCCAGCTCTTCTATGTTTACTCGTTCCGGAGCAGGGTCAGGTTCAGGCGTTGCCATTTCATCGCCTTTTTCCGGTCTGCCTGCAGGACTAAAAGGTTCTTGATCCAGATCATCTTTTAAGTTGCTTCTGTTTCTTTCCAATATAGATGCATTAAGGTCCTCGGCTTTTACTTTTGCAACGTTGCCTGTCTCGATGTTTACCAGATCATCAATATCGTCTTTAAAACTCTCGTTTAGAATTTTTGCTTCATATTCGGTATTTGCAAGTCTCCGGTTAACAACAGCTTTATTAATTTTTGAAGCCCCTAAAATAGCACCGCCTATTGAAGCAAAACCTCCTACAGCCATTAAACTTTGTTCTAATTGTCTTTCAGGCTGTAAGGTACTTAAAATTGCTTCATCTACTGCTACTGCACTAACAGCTCCAGCCAGACGTTTAGCCGTTCCAATTCTCATAATAGATAGAAGACTGCCTGGGTTGGCAATGGCTCCACCTAAAAGGCCAATCGATCCATAAAGACCACTTTCAGCTCTTTTTGCTACCTCTGTCTGATGGCGTTCTACTCCGGTTGCATAAGCTAGTGCTTCTTGTTCACTCTCAAGATCATAAGCAAATTTTTGCCATACAGGGTCTAACTGTTGAATAATCGGATCTCTGGCCGGATTATAATCAGGATTAGCTGGGTGTTTTTGTCGCGCTTCAAAACGGGCATTAGCTATATCATCGGTATAATGTGTACCCATAAATTTTTGTATTGCGACAGTTGGTATAAATTCATCTGAAAATGCTTCTGCAAATGCAGATACACCATCAGTAATATTACCTTTAAAATTTAAAAGACCTTCACGCGGTATACGGGTTCTAGGAATATATTGCGGATACTTGGGGCGTAAAAAATCATCTCTTTCAAAAAATCCCATTTTTTACTTCCCTTTATTGGTTGGATTATAATTCAAAAATTCAGATAAATCTGAAACTTTGGAATTAATAAAACTTTCAGAAACAAAACTTCTTTCTTGCTGATTAGGAATCCATATTTTTGATAATTGAAAATGTTCTGTTTGATTGCCTAATCTTAGGAAAATTCTAAAACCCTGCTTATGATGAGGTTTCAAATAGATTCTTCCTTCTCCCAAAGCCTGTTCAAACCTGTCTTCGTCTTCAACCATTTCTATGAAAGTTCTGCCAATATCAGTCTGAAACCACAGTTCATTGCTAGTCAAACGAGCAAATCCTTGGCCGCCAAAATCAAGACCTTGCAAATCCTGTTTTTTTAACTCCTCTTCCATTTCACCGCTTTTAATTAAATTAACAAAGGCCCCTTGAAGATATTTGATTGGTCGCCCTTTAAATTGGTTTTGTGCTAAAAATCTTTCTAAGGTGCGATATGAAAACTGCTGTTCTTCCAGAATTTCACCATCTGCATTTCTTTGTGGTTCAGCAAACTTAGTAAAACCACCACTGTGCCCCACATCTCTAAAAGCCATTTCCATCGCTTTTTCGTGATCGCCTATTGCATCGCCAGCAAAGTGCTTCATATATGCCGCTCTTAATACTGGGATTGTATCAATTTCTATTTTTGAACCTGAAATATCTCTAAAAAAAGGACGCCCCTGAGCAGTTACCAGATCCGCACTAGCAGGGTTAAGATCTTGGTTAATCATAAAACCGAACATTGTTTGACCAAATAAATTTCTGCCAAAAAGTTCTAATGCCGATGAATCTTTAGTAAGATTTCTTAGTTTTTCTTCCATCTCAACGGAAAAATTTGGAGAAACCGTAAAACGCGTTGCTATTGCTGTTAGCTCATCGCGTTCAGGGTCAATTACACTTATTAGTTTTTCTGAGTTTTTTGCAAAATCTTCTGGACGGCCTCTAAGAGCCGATTCTACTTGCATCAATTGTTGCGTTGTCATTCCAGGAACAGCAATACCCATATCACTTAATGATCTCGCTAAACCTGCAAGATTTGCAGTTGCCTCTCTGTCATGTAGAACCGTTTTCCAGTTAGTCAAAAAACGTGAGACTAATTTGGGTATATTTGCGGTTAAATCTGTCCTTATATTTTTTTGGGCATATTGAACAAAAGCATCAACATGAGTTCTGTCTCTAATATCAAATTTTGCTTTACCTGTTTCTCTATGCAGAAAACGAGCAAAATGATCGTCCGGAACACCACCATCAGCCTTACGTTTAGAATACCCAAATTCAGTATCATTGGCTTTTATTAAACGGTTTATAACTTGGGGATTTTTTCTTAACCATCTGCCAAACGGATTGTCTTCTTTGGCCCAATTTTCAAATTTTTCTGGTGTTGCACCATCTGCCACAAAAATTCGTGCAAGGCGTGACATTTCCTCAGGATTACCCTCATCTTTAGCAAATTTTTCTATTATCTTTTTTTCAATTTTATTTAATTTGTTTATTATTTGACGGGCTTGATCGGTTGAGTAAAAGTTATTTGCAATATTTTCTCTAATTTCTACAGGATTGTACCTGTTAAGATCTATATCGCTTATTGTCTGAGCAAAATTTTTATTTTGTCGTTCTGCCAAAGCGTCTTTTTCTTGTTGCTCTTGAAGATTATAAGCAGCATTTATTGCGCGAACACCAGTCATAGTGCTGGGATTATCCAAGCCTAATTCTATTACTTTGGCATCTATTTCCGATTTGCTGATTACCGAGTTATTTTTTTGAGCGTTTCTTTCTTTTTCGCCCAGCCACATGCTAAAATCTATAATTTTATCTGTTTCGTTTTCTTTTTCTATACGTTTAGCTTCAGCTTTTATTTTTGCTGACATTTCAATAGAACGAACCGCGTTTGCAGTAATCTGGGCTTTTGTTTCCGCATTTAAACCATCAATATCTTTTTCCATAAATTCGTCAATTACATTTAGAGCTTCAAACGCGGTTTTGCCTTTTACCTGATGCATTAACTGACCGCTTAATATGGCAGATCGAATACCTTCTGTGTATTTCGCTCCTTCTTCTGGACTTAACAAACCACTACTAACAGACTGTTTTATTAATGAGTCCGTTAAGATTTCCAACGTGTCTGGCAAAGGAATATTTTCAACTGGCCCAGGGGTCTGTTCCAAGCCGTTGCTATAGGCTTCTTCAAGATTGGCTATGTTGGTTGATATAGCTTCTGTAATATTTTGTATCTGTTCTCTGCGTTCTCTTAATTCATGTTGTTCGGTAAAATAATTTGTTGTCCCCATTAGAAAAGAAGACGCTATAACACCGACTTGTCCCTGTATATCTTTCTGGGTATTGTCAATTAATGGAACAACATATTCTTCTTCAAAAACACTTAACGCATCAAGAGCGTCCGGATTGTCTTTATTTAAGACTTGAAATTCTTCAAACTTTCCTTTCAAGCCAAGTTGTATTGAAGACAGAGCAGATGCTCTCTGGGCTTCAAGAAAAGCTTGCGTATACAATTCCCCAGCATCAGGAACGTCAGAACGCCTGATTGTACCTTCTGGTGTTAAAACAACAGAATTTGAGCCTGCTAATTCACCTTCTTTAACCGCTTTTTTCTTGGCTTTATTCCATAAACGCTGATTTATCTTGCTTATTTCATCAGCATAGGAAAAAAACCCTCTTGACTGTTCTGCCATAGGATTTTCAGAGGATACTTCCCGAACAGCAATTCTTGAAGTTTTTTGATATTCTTCGTATGCACTCATTATGCTAACCTTGACTCTTTTGCATCTTGGTAATCATCAAAGAAAGATCGAGCAACACCAAGACCGCCTTTAACTAAGGCACTTCGTGCTTGTGCTTTTGCTGATCTTGAATCAATGCCCAATAGATTCTGTTTTGTATAAGCATTTACCCGTATTCTGCTTACATCGTCTTCATAAAGACGGTCTTGCGCTTTTAAAAACGCCATAAAAGAGCGCGAGCTACTAATGTCTTTTCCTTGACTTGCGGCTTTTGCAATTGCATTAGCTTTAATTCTCTGTCTTTTTGCATCTGCATCCAGAATGAGCTGGTCTGCCTGCAGTTTTGCTAGACGTCTTTGTTGTTCAATTTGGTTTTGCTGAAACTGAGCAGATTTTCGGGCTGACAATCCCCCCATAATACTGCTTATTCCCCGAACGGCTGATAGACCGTGTTGCATTTTAAAACCGCTAAAAAGTCCACTAGCACCGCTAAAAGATGATCCACCGCCAGATGCTCCCAGAATAACCGAACCTGGCTTTAATAACGCATTGGGTGTTGCCAGCATTCCAAAACCGCCTGTTGCTATTCCTAAACCTGTTAATGCTACCGCCGGAACAATCGCTTTTTTACCCATTACGCTGTAACCTCCATGTAAAGTCCACGAATGCTTACTGGCAAAGGAACTGTCTGTGTTATTTCAACTGCTGGATCAAGCGACCAGCCAAGCATAAAAAATTCGTAATCCCCATCTACGGCTGTAGGGGGAACACTAAAATCATCATCTACCTGTGTCAGGATTAGCTGATTGCCGGACAACGACATGGATTGTGTGGAAAAAACACTGGCTACAACCCTGCTAATGCGTTTTTTCAAGCCAGTTATTGCACCTACATTTCTCATCATAGCATCAATAGGCATGGTTTTTAACGTCATGGTAAAATCCAGACCAATTTCTATATTCGTAACTGCTTCATCCGTTGTGATGACACCGGAACCGTTAGAAGTATACTGACCTAAATACTGGGCATTGGTATTTGTTGTGGTTTTAACAGTGGTGTTTGGCAAGTGTGCCGCGGTCCAGCTATTTGTTGAAGAAGCTGTAGACTGAATAACCGCATCCATTGTTACATCAAAGTCAAACTCTTCGAGCCAGTGAACCGTTGAAGAATTAATTGTGCGTGTGCAATAGGCAAACAGTTTATTACCGCACTGGGTTACAGATTTGTAACTGCCGTTTGTATTCCACTGAACCCAACCTGCAAGCTCTTCATTTCTTACCGAATGAAAAACCGCGAGAGTCCCATCTGTATTAACAAAAAAAGCATATTGTTCCGGCCTCTGCGTTGTTCCCATTAAAAGAGCGGAATCAATCGCATTATTTATCAAGTGATTGGAAAGAATAGACACGGCATTTGAGGTATACGCCTGTTGAGTGTCTTCCCAGACATACTCGCGAATAACTTTACCAGTAGACTGCATATACAGCGTTGCACCATCAAATTTTAGAGGTGTAACCGCCTGACTTGTTCCATACGGTGTCTGAGGTACAAAACTTATACTGTTTGGAGTTAAAGGCGATGTTGTAGATTGCGGAACATACAGTTCCCCTGCATTGGTAAATATCTGAAGATTTCGGGTAGATACCAAATGACGGATTTCCGAAATATTATCTGCGGCTACCGTAACATCAATGCCAAAGTTATCGCTGGCATCACCAATATCAAAATTAAAAAAGGCATTTACCTTGGAAGAAACTATACCGTCAGGCCGATCCGTTGAACCTGCCATAAAAAGTCTCTGCGAATGGAATACTCCGCATCTGGGATGACCACGGACAGCAGAAAACGCCTGTTCATCCCATTCGGTGCTTGCTGATGTTCCCGATAAAGTTTCCCTGATATTAACGACTGCAACCGTTGCGGATGTAATGCTTGTCACCAGCATTTCTTTGCCATCATACCTAAAAATAGTTCCCACATGGTCAGACTCAAAAATGCTGACCGAACAAGTCAGATTTCTGCCAGTTCCACTTGTTGCACTCGGAGTCATGGTGACACTATCCGCAGTAAATTTAAAATAAGGCTGATATTTTGGATAACCCGCAGAATTTTCTTCAAACACAAAATCGGCACTGGTAAAGGTGGAAGCTCCGGTGCGGGTTAACTGTCTGGGCCAGAAATCTTTGTGGAACACAATAATAGTGTCTGCTGAATCTGTAATTGTAAGATCATTCAAATGTGCTGTTTGCCACGGCTGACTGGTAAGTGTCTGCAAAAGACTTCCACTGCTGTTGAAAATCAGCAGTTTTGTATTCTGAAACGCCAGAATATAATCCTGTCCTTCTGTATAACTGTATTCATGTAAAACCGTTGCTTCTGAAAGGTTTGCCCGATAAATAGAACCTGGTCTTCTTCTTGCGCCCCCTTGAGCATACAATGCAACATTTCTTGCTGTCTGCGCTCCTTTTGCATATGCCTTCAAGTCTGACCGCATCCGCATTAAAGGATCTAATTCACCTGATGTAAAAGATGTCTGCACATTTCTTAAATTGCTATCGACCATCTAGGATCTCCGTATATTAACTAGTGTCGAAGCTCTTAAATGCCTTGTTGTCTGTGAAGCAGAATCCGCATTCTTAGCCTGTACAAAAGCTCTTTCTGCTTTCAATGTAAAATGATCTGCAAGATCACCGCGCATTGCCAGAGAACCAGCAAATACAGAAGCCATTTCAAACGTAAAAGCTCTTGTAAAATAAGGAGGCCAGTAAATAACCTTGGGACGATAGGTATAATCCATAACAACCACATCGTCTTCGTGAGTGTTGCAATATACTTTGTCTTCATAACGATCAAACGTAATAGGATCGTCATTTACCGTTAGTGCATTTACAAGTAAAACAGGAGGTGAAGTCGGTATTTGATAAGCCGCTTCCCATCTGGCAATAGGTTCAGCAACTAAACGAGATAATTTTGACTGACCTGTGGCAAACCGCCATCTTGTTCTTGTTAAAGCCGCTTCCAGCATAGGCTCATAAAGATTATTTGCCATATTTGCCGGATTGTCACCTTGAGCAAAACTAGAAATTTCAGCGGCTCCGATTAGATTTAACGCCCTCGAAGCAATTGTTACGTCAGTTAAAGCCATTAAATCAGCCTTACAAAAGGTATAATCAGGGAGAGTCTTCGATCAGCCCTCCCTGACTATTATTTTCTAATCACTATCCGTTTCTGCTATGGCAGTGCCATCGCTGATATCAACGGTTGTGCCATCATTGCTTAAAACGGTTGTAAAGCTCGTTGTGGGAGCATTTGTATCCGAGATAATTATGATGTCACGAACAGCCAACATGTTAACGGCATCACCTGTGAAGTAACCTGCTGAGTTACAGGTTGCAATCGTATCTGTGGTACTATAGTGCCACAGGGTAAAGCCATTAGCTGTTGCCAAAACAGAAAGACCACTTGCTGTATAAGCCATTTTATAATCCTCCTATGCTTCTGAGATGCTGACTTCAATGATACCATTGGCATCAATCAAGCAACTTCCCTGAGACATTTTGTTAACAACCAAGTGAGCCTGTTTTTTGCCTTCCCAAGTAACGTCCTGAGAAACATCTTTGCCAATTCCATGACCCATAGCAGTCGTGTGATAAGCAAAAGTTTTTCTGATATTGGAAGCAACGTCCAAACCAGAAAACGCAAAGAAAAGGAAACCATGCCAGCGTTTAGCAATCATGCCACCCGCATACGGCAAGTTGTCAGTGCCTACAAAGTCTGAACTTGCAAACTCTGTAATGTCCATTAGATCATTCCATCCGGCATGAGAGACAACCCAGAAACGCTGATCGTCATCAGGGACATCATTGTTTCCTAGTGTTTCAAAAGCAGTATGGATTTTTGCTTTGGTCAAGCCAGCAGATCCATGAGCAATAGTCTGTGTGGTTGTGTCCATAGCAGTGGTAATCAATGAGTCAGTCTTACGCCCTAGAGCCGCGGCTCCAGCTTGAGCGGCAAGATTTTTTTCATCGATATTAAGTTTAAGCATATCCAGATCATCTATGTATTCTGCGGCATAGTAATCGGACATTGAACAATCGACAGTCGTGTGGCTGACGTTCATCAGTGGCACATCGCCATGTCGGGATTTAGTTGAAGCTGTTCCAGTTCCATACTTCTGGAAACGGACATCTTCACCATTCACAGATACTTTTCTGCGAATGGTATTCCGTAGTTTAGTTCCCATGCGCTGATACGCAACATGCACATCGGATTCAAACTGACGGATAAATGCTGTATCAACTGAAGTTGACATAAGATTTCTCCGATAAAAGTTGAACCAAATTTGGACTTTCGGTTATGCCTTTCACCGGATGAATGCGATTAGAGCCTTTCGGGGTCGCGCACCAGTAATAGGGGCCATCTGTCTTAACTACGAATATTCGTTTATCAAAGAGACGGTACGCAATGCACAAAATGTTAAATTAGAAAAATTACTGCAAAAAAAACCCCCTGCAACAATGACTGCTTTGTTTACAGGAGGTTTAATTTTCCCTGGGAGTGGGAGTTTTTTTCAAGAAACTAGCTGTCTAAATCCTTCTTCTACCTTTTTAATAAATTCTGGATCTTGTTTTGTTGGATGCCAGTACCGTTGATCTGCCTGCATGGATCTTAATCCTTCAAGAGTTGGCTTGTTATTTTCTCCAAAACTACTTCCAGGTGCAAATGCAGGTTCGCCCTGCAACCTCATAATTTCTTCAAGCGCAACTGTATTCTGGGCTGTAATTGCAAAATCGGATAATGCTTGATAAGTAGGTTCGGAAAATGTTTTTTTAGCCCACATGGCAATATGATTAATGCGTTCATTTGCGTTTTCGCCAAGTTTAGATATTTCTTCATCATAATTAGGTACATCCGAAAAACTTGATTCAACGAACGCGGAAATACCTTGTTCAAATTCTTCCTGACTAAAACCGTTTTCAAAAGCATGTTGTTTCCAGAAATTCAGCATAGGATCAGCTTCATTAAATTCAAAATCCATGCCTTCAGGCATTTGTTCTTTTAATGTATCCGGAACTCTTACAACATAATATTCTGGTGCTTCAGGTCGATCCGAATTTATTTGTTCTTCAATTTCAGCTAAAATGTTTTCCCGCATGGTTTCATTTCTTGCACGACCTTTTTTTTCAATTTCCGTATAGGATTTGAAAACGTCTTCCATGCGTACATTGCCTGATTTTGAGTCCCAGAATTTTTCTGGTACATAATCCGGTCTTTCTGCAACTGTTGTTTCTGTAGCTTCTGACTCGGTTGTGCCAGCTTCCGCTGGGGCCGAACCTTCACCTTCACTCATCTGAAATCTCCTTCTTTGCGTTAAGTCCTAATTCAAATCTTTTGGCTATTACTGCTGTAATAAACCTCTGGCCTTCGAGGTGACGCAAATGTGCGTCCGTTACTTCTGGGCCAGCCGTTACATGGGTAGTAATTGATTTCAGGTAATTCAGGAAATATTCTCCATCTGCTTCTCGCAAACAGGAATAGACAGCGTTATTAATCCGTCTTTCTTGGGCTTGGCTTCGCTGTATTCCGTCTGGACCTAAAATCCCAGTTTCCTTACGCTTCATGTTAGACGGACTTATAACCCTTGCCTAACAAACGAACAGGCGCAAGACCGCCCATATTCCTAGCTGTCTGTTTTCCAGCTTTAACAACTTTTTTAACTGCTTTTTTAACTGCTTTTTTTGCCATTACTTCTTCCTCTTTTTTATCTTCCGTAGATGCGGAGATTCCGCTGTAGGAAAAAAATCTGGACCTTTAAGTTCTTTGACCAGTTTGCCCATATTCATGTAATTATATTTTGATGAAAATCTTTCTTTAATTTTTTTTCCTATTTCAGGAAACAAACTTCTTGCTTTTTTAACCCCTTTTGGGGGTGTGTACTTAAATGATTTTCTGTTTCCATATCCAATACCTTCAGGCATTACTTTCTCCTTTTTCTAAGTGTGCCACTTGCTACGGCTTTTGGTTGAAATAAAGACATTGCTACACCTACAGGAGTAAGACGGAAGCCAGTTTTGACAACTTTGCCAACTGTTTTCATTTTTTTGGCCGCAGAACGCATTTTTTTTGCATCTAGTCTTTCTAGTTTTTTTGCATTTATACTGAAACGATTGCCTTTTCTTTGTTGCATTGACTGCATTTTAGTTTCAGTACGATTACGATCTGCTATAGCTTGGTCTAATTTTGGTGAATCGCCCACACCAGCAAAACCTTTTTTTGATAATATTTTCATTGTGCCAGAATGAAATTTCCTTATTGTTCTTTTGTTAGCTTTAAATTCTTTTCTTAATCTGGCTTTTCCATATCCAACACCTTTAGGCATTACATTCCTCCTTATTTAATCTTTCCACTGATTTTTTCCTGTGAATGGGTTTTTTACACGCAAATCACCTGATCTTATTGCTCTTCTAATTGCCGCTTTTTCTGATATTGAAAATTTCGCTTTGCCAAATGTAACAACATTTTTTAGCTTTGCCGTTTGAGCTTTAGCCGCATCATTCATTCGCTCAAAAGTACTTCGTTTTTTAATCTTTGTTGCTTTAACTCGATTAGGTTTATATCCAACACCTTTAGGCATTACATTCCTCCTTGTGGGTTGCCTTGTGTTGCGGCTTGAGCCGCGGTTTCCTGAATTGCCTGAATGATCTGCTGACGTTCAGCTTCATCGCGAATAAGTTCTTCAGGTATTCCGATTTCCTGACCAGTATAAACTGCCGCTTCTTCCGCTTTCACAACCACATTGGTCATTTGAGGTCCAAAGCCTGCATTCAGAAGTTCCAGCCATCGAGCAATCCGCCCGACATTCTCGTTGTGCTGTGCCTGAGCTAACGGAGATACATTAACAATTTTAACTTCTCTGTTATTTACTTTCGGAATTTCAATTTTGCCCTGTTTCTTCAGGATATGAACAACCCTGCGAAGAAGAGGAGTAACAAGTTCAGTATGCAAACGTCCGTAAGCTGATCCAATAACTCTGCTGAGATCAGCCATGCGTTCATGCACTTCTGTTGCTGACATTGGAGTACCTTCTGGCGCACCAAGGCTTTCGTTGTATAACGCTTTCTTGATATTGTGACGCATTTCTCCAATAAGAAACTGTGCTGTTTCCATGCGACCTGGGGGTGTCAAAGGCTCTAGCCCCCTCGAACCCATTGTTCTGGGTATAATAGTTCCAGGTACTAACTCAATAGTATCTGGATTAATAATGCCGTCATCATCTGCCTGCCACATGCCTGTAATGCTCATAGCGGCATTTTCCAATCCCAGACGCACAACCTCGTTTAAAGTTTTTATGTCAGCAAGACTGTTTAATAACGGTCCTCTTCCATAAGTTTCAGAAGCGGTCTTGGACCACCTGAAAGCAATAAACGGATTTGCCCCGTCCCCTTTAAATTCCCCCTGAACTATAATAGCTTTGGGATCTCGGATGACGACATTAAACTCATGGCGTTCTGCCTCTTTATGAGTCCAGTCCCGCCAAGTTGTTTCAATAATTTCAAATCGATGTTCGGGATCTCTCTGAGCGGTTGCATTTACATCAACCGGAATTTCTGCATTAGGCCAGACCACATTGATCTCGCGCATTCGCATTTTCCTTACGCGGTATACTGCATCAATCAAACCGTAAGGACCGCTATCCAGAATAACCTGTGACTGGGGTATAGCGGACACACGAATAGGAAACTCCGCATCGCCCTCTTCCACCAAAAGAACGCCTGTGCCAACGGCCAGATCAAGATAGGCTTCATGCAACTCCTGATTAATATTGGAGGATTGCAAAATGTCCCAGACATACATGCCGACATTTTCAAGCTGTTCGTTAACTTTTTTGACTTCGTTTTTGGGAACTTCGGAACCCGCTTGAAACTCATACCATTTAGCGAAGGAAGGTGTTAATCCAGCCTGCATCCGGCTTGCAAATTCCTGTGTAGCCTGAACCGTGCTTGAATCAAAAAGATCATCTGTATTGCTTTGTCCACTTACCTTGCCGTAAAAGCCGGATCTTTGTGGAAACGCATAATCATAACAGTCTTGCCAGCGGTCAACCCAGTTGTCACGTTCATCAGACGCTCGTTTATAACGTGCAAGAATCTGATCTACTTTTGTGTCCATCAGGAGAGATATCCTGATCCTGGATTTTCTTCACTTAATAAAGATCGTCTGCCTCGTCTATTTAATTTTCTTTGAGCTGTTTCTTCTTCCTCTTTGCGTTTACGCTCGGCTTCGGCTTCTTGTGTTCTCCTCATTGCCGCTAATTCTGCTTCGGAAGGACCCATTGGTTTAGGGGACTTAAACATCGAACCCATAATTTTACTCCAATTAAAATTAAATCGGAATAAACGTCCTCTTTCCTCCAGCTTTGCACAATGCACAAAATAAACGCCACGGGGTTAATGGAAAGAGATCCAGACCTACCAGATAGGCAATTTGGGATACGCAGGTCAGCATAAGTCTGGATTTTCGCATTGGACCATTTTTTTTGATCTGGTGAATAATCGGCCCTTCTTCCTGAGCTTTCATAATCCAAGGTGTAAACTCGTTTTCGTTGAAAGCCCTGATTACCAGATGAGTCCAAGTCGGTTCGACAATCAGCCAGCATTTTCCTGTTGGATCGTATCCGAAAGCCCAGCAATGTCTGAAACCGCGTTTAAGAAATTTTTGCCACCATTTATCTGTGCCGTCAGAAAAGCACACATGCCAGTCAATGGGATGTTCAAAATTGACTCGCATGAATCCGTTTTTTCTTTTTAAAAGGGGACCATCCTGTTTTTGCAACAAACGCCCTTAAGGGTTTTCCACTTCGAACAATATCCCGTCCCTCTCCCGCACCGATCACCGCATATTGCAACGCATCGGCAACGTGTGAGAATTTGTTTTTATTTGGCTTATCGTCATAACGCTCTCCAGTGGTCTGGATGCGTCTGTAATGATATCCCCCTTCAAAGCCTGTTGCCAGCACTGGGCATTTCTGGCGGTCAATCAGAAATCCAGGTTCGCCTTCTACCATTCTTGAAAGCAGGGAATTAACCGCCTCGATGCGGATAACAGGATCATTTGAAGGAGCTGGCTTACAAGGTATGCCATTGGCGTGTAAAATCTGGAATGGCGTTGTTTCATCGGTATGTGCGCGAAAATCTCCGCTTGGATCGCCATAAAAATAAAACGTCTGGTCTTCAAATTCTTCGGCACAGAATCTTTTTAAAACTTCGGAAAACCGAATTGCACCCATGTCCGCGCAAACCAGTTCCCTCACACAAAACCATCTGCCGTTTGGCATCCTTTGCAAAAAAGCTGCGGCTGGTGTCAGGCCGAAATCTATTCCGCAATAGACAGGCATGGGGCCAATTTCCAGAGGCTCCTTGGAAATATGTGTCTTTTCGACGAAACCGGAATAAACAGGTTTTCCCTCTGCTGTCGATCCCAGTTTATTTAATACATAAACATCGATCCAGCTTCGCAACTTGCCACGGATCATGTTGTCGTAATAACTCTTAGGTAAATTTTTTAAATTTTCCGCTTCAGGGTTAATCTCGTAACCCGTGAGGTTTCGATTTTCATCGCGAACCTCTCTCATCCCTCCAGGCTGTGTAAAAAACTCCCAGTTGTCGGGCTTTATCAGCATGAGGGCTTCTTCGTGTCCAATGTGGTCAGGCAATGGTGCGTCTCCACTCATAATAGGCCACCAGTGATCCGTATCGGGGGCATTGGTATCCATAATGACCCCGTGCCACGTTGGACCCACTCCATCCTTCATCGAAGGAAACCTTCCACACCTGCTGGTTGCCGCATCCACAATGGATTTTGGGATTTCGCGGGCTTCATTAATCCAGCAACCTGTTAATTCTAAAGACAAAAGTTTTTTAATGTCTTCGGGAGTATCCAATGGAATAAAAAGCACTTCCAGTTCAATATCGCCTTTGTGAATTTTATGGGTGAAAGGAGGCGACCATCTAAACGCTCCCCATTCGTTCTCCGGAAACCATTGCAACCAAGTTGCGATTGTTGTTGTTCGCAGTTCCGGATTGGTATTTCTGATAACGGCCCATTTGGTGCGTCTGATGCCGTCATTTGATGGCTCTTGAGCGCAAGCTCTTCTGAATATTTCTATGCAACAGGAAACGGATTTGCCGGAACCAACAGGTCCGCGAATACCGCGAACAAACTTGTCGGATTTCATAAAATTTTTTGCCTGAATGCCACTTGGTTTATAGTTTAAGTCTGCCATGTTAATTCAAAATACTTTTATCTTTTTTATCTAGACTCGAAACTTCGTTCGTTGACAGACAAACCTCTGCAAGCGTAGTTGTTATTTCATCTTGATCCAGCACATCCCCAGTATTTGAGAAAAACCAGTTCCCTTTTGGGTCAATCGATATAATCAAGACATGCACCAGATTATCCTGATGGAACTTGGCATGCTCTGCAATAGCAGAGGGAATATCTTCAATGACTTCTTCGTAGCCGGCTTTTTTTTCTTTTCTATTCATAAAAAATAATATGAATATCAATTTTATAAAGACAAGCGATAGAGCAACCGTTCTGGTTACTTAGCGACAAATCAGTAACTATTATGGCTACTACAGTTTTGCGTTGGTGCGTACCTTGCCCAACTGTCATTCATGTCTTTTATTTTGAAGAAATTTTTCTGCCTTTTTAAATTTTTAATATCCTGAAAATATCTGTGTAATTTTTTTTCTGCTTTTTTGGTTCCGTAAATGCGTGTTCGTTTTCCGATTTTTCCGTCATTTACTAAGGTAATCATTCCATTTCCTTCCCATATTTTCAATTTTCTAACCATACTTGTTCTGGGAATTGACAGAAAATAAGAAAGGTCTTCAATGCAGACTTCCTGATTATGGTATCTGGCATTTATCAGGTAAAGACATGATGTCACTAACGCAGTCCTATATGGCAAATCAGGCCAGTAATTCTTTTGTATTTCAATTGCTTTTGTCCAGAAACATGCAAATCCATTCCAAGCAACTAATTCATCTTCTTTCATAAGACTGTGGTAGAGTTTTACCACTTCCTTGATGCATGTTGGATTTTCTGGTGGTGATGTAATTTTACAGCTACGCTTTGTCATAGGTAGCTTACGGCCCGTTTCAGTCATCTTCTAATCTCCGAATTTCGAATCAACAGCAACTTTAAGCATCTTCTGAGCAGTCTCCGGCCCGATACTTTCAATCAACTTGTCTATTTCATAATTTGTAATATGACGATCTGCCCAATGCTTCATGTGAACAGTCTTCACCACATTACGCAAACGATTTAGGTCTTCTAGTGATATTTCTGTAAAAAAACTCATGCCTCAAAATAAAATACATGCACAAGTGCAGTCAAGTTTTTTTAAAAACTGCAATTATTCTAAAAAACACAGGCTTTTATCACCAAAAAGAACCAAATGCAGTTGAAAGCACTTTAAACAGAAAAAAAAATATTTCAAACTGCACTTGAAAACTTCATGTCGTGTGTGCGAAGGACGTTATATTCATATAACAAAGGGGTTTTTAACCCCCCCCTGTGCGGTGAGCGAAGCGAACCAAACATACCCCCTTGGGGGGCATCAGAAACCTAGGATAAGTCTATGGTTACGTTAAGTTCACCTTTAACGGCAACCATACTTCTGTCTATGGGTTTATGACCAGCCCTATCCAAGGTATCCTGTGCGGCTTGTAGCCTCACATATGGACTATTAGCGGACTCGCTTAGTTCAACCACCACCTGAGCCGCACGGATAGCTGAGAGTTTCATACCATGATTTACGCATGCATCTAAGTAGTCCATAACCTTGGGATACCGGAGGATACGGCTTGCCGCCACATGTGCAGATTTCTCCGCATAGCCTGCGGATATGGCCGCTTGTTTTTGAGTAATACCAGGTATAAACAAGTTATCAATAAACATACGCTGTTGATCTGTGATCAACTGACCTGCTTCTTCGATAGCGGATTTATCTGCCTTCGTTAGTGCATTCTTCATTAGGAAAAACCCCCTCTTACTCCCCCTTAAAAAGCATTTTTCCAAATGTTGTCAATGCACAAACAGAAGCCATTGATTTTGTTTTAGTTTTTCACTTATGCAGTACTCTACTCATGACGGCCTTCCTTGAGGAAGTCCTATTCCTTAAATGCTAGCGGATGTCTGAGAACCCAATTTGCTCTGCTACGCATACGCAAATGTTGCTGTTCAGCCTGAGTTACATAAATCATGCACATCTCTCCTGACTCTATCTCTCTCTCTGATTTGGTCTGGTGCGCCTATCGGTAACATGCTCGTTCACTTGTCAAGGACGATAACAATCCCAAGGGGGATTCTGATCGCCAGCAGAGCTGGTCTTCGATCCCTGACAGCTCACTAACACATGTTGTAACGCACACCATTTAACAAATCAGTAAGAGTTGTACACGGGGTACGACGGCTGATTGAAAACAATGGAGAATAACATGCCTACACAATTTATGAGTCTAAACGCGCTAGACAACACAGTAACCTTCACAAATGAAAATGGTGACGTAGTAGTTACGGATATAGAAAGTTGGAATGACATAAGTGTTTATGAAGAAAACACAGATGATACATGGAAAGAAAAATACAACAATTCAACCGTATACGCTTAAAGGAGGAATGACTAATGAATACGAACTTTAACACACAATACCTGGTTACAACTGCTAAGAAAATTGAGTTTGATAAGATCTGGTCTGACTTCAAAGAAGAATGCAGTAAAGCATTTACATTGCATAACATCCTGACAGGTTGGTTCATCTTTTCAATTATTTCCCTTTTACTTCTTGTAGGATGGAAAACCTTACTCATCTGGCTGTCTATTTCAGTTGGTTTGATTGTTGGACCTATTTATTTTGCAGTAGTTTCTGCAATTAAGAGGCTGACATGAGTATTTCAACGTTAATAATAATACTTATTATGATACCTGTTTTCGTAACATATTTCGTAACACGAAAATAAGAAAAACCCTGTGGAGTTACTGGAATAACTCTACAGGGCTAGACTTTTTGAACTAGAAAATGTGAAACATGGAGAAAATACAATGGAAAATACAACTATGCAAGAACAACTCGTTGAGCATCAGGCAAACCAGGCAAAAATGGTTGCTAACTATGCAAGGAACGGAGAAGGCAACTCAGAAAGTAATTCGGAGTTTGTTGAATTCATGGCAAAACAAATCAAGACTGTTGCACAGTTCTGGAGTGATGCAATGATTGAAGGACTGGAGAATAATGAAGTTCAAAACCTGTTAAGTGATTTTCAGGGAAATGAATACAATGTTCCTTATAGTGTAAGAGCTTATTTGCAACAGCAGTGCAAATTTGGACATTGGAGAGTAAAATCTACCAACACTTTAATTACACAAAAAGCAAGATACTTGGCTGTTCTAAAACGGCAAGCACAAGCGGAGTGTGATGATACAAAAATTGTCGAATTAATAGCACAAATCAGACAACTTGAATCACAGAAAGAATTTGATACTTGTTATTATGAAGCATCAAAAAAGGTGTATAAAGAAATCATAGAAGAAGAGTTCAAAATCTCAAGCACCGAAAGAAAACCTGAGCCTGTACGTCATATCACTGCTGGAACTCAGGAAGCAGACGAAATTATCAAAAAATATCTTTAACTCTACCAGTTAACTCTATGCGGAGGGGCTTCAACGCCTCTCCGTTTTTTTTGTTCGCCTTACGGTTATGGCTACTTAAGCGAAGGAGATATAAATAATGATTATATTTGCAGGCATAATTTCAGCATTAGCTATTTTATTTGTTCTTTTTAAATTTGCTGCAGTCAAAAGAGTACTGGCATTTGAAAAATGGATAGATATAGGTGCAACTGCACTTTTGACATTTTTATTTTTCGGAACTCTAGGAGGAATGGTTGCCGCCATCATAGGAGGTGCGGTCATTTCTATTATTCTTTGGGCAATGCGAAAAACAATAGGCTGTGACAAACTGACTATCAGAGGATGGAAAAAAGGTGACAAACCACAATTACAATTAAAGGGAGCGAGTAAATGGAAACAGGTACTCTCATACTGGCAGTCTCTATACCAGTAGCAGTCATAATATTAATGGTCGCTATTATTAAATGTGCAATTACGGAGTGGAAAATATGGAAAACTTATTCCGATATGCAAATAAGATTACAGAAACAGCGAAGGACACTGGATCTTTTGCCAAAAAGACCATCCCAACAATAAAATGGATGCAATACGCGGCTTTGCGTCTTGGGACATTCATTATGAGTTATGCCGCGATAATTGGCATCACAGTCATTTTATTTGCAATTAGCGGTATCATGCTCAGTTTCGGAGCAATCATTGCATTAGTTCCTGTAGCAATTTTCATTGCTATACGAATTTCTGGTGCATTGACTCAAAAAACAAAACCAAAAGAATAAGGAGAAAAACATGATTCATAAAAGTATGAATGAATTTCGAAATAACTGGCCTGAAGCTGTTCGCCAAGTAACAGAAGCCATAAAAATATCAAAAGAATATATCGTAAAAAAAGGTAAAAATACAAAAGAAGCTCATGCTATGGCAAAAAAACTAGACGACGCATGGCAACGTATTTTGCAGGGATAAAAACAAATGGTTAATCAAAAAACATTTCTTGTCACAGAATATTATGCAAACTGCGAGCCACCTGTAGAGCGAGAAACTAAAATTAAGGCTACAAGTGCTGTTGAAGCAATCCGCAAGGTTGAGAATTGGAAATACGCAGAAAATTTTACGCACACAGTTTGGGAAAATTTTAATACCGATAGAAAATCGGAGGCTTACACGCAAGATGGTAACGGCATGAGCGGATGCCACGCTATTATTTTAAATGAAACATAAAGGAGAAATACAATGAATGTAATTCCATTATATAAAAATGAAATTAATACATTTGAAAATATGGACATTTCAAAAATTGATTTTCC
>TARA_R100000700_G_scaffold17736_1_pt1 | contig 19485 bp, 27 predicted proteins | sample TARA_R100000700 | Tara Oceans TARA_R100000700 (sample SAMEA2622810) | marine metagenome | biome: marine biome (ENVO:00000447); feature: marine epipelagic mixed layer (ENVO:xxxxxxxxx); material: "saline water (ENVO:00002010), including plankton (ENVO:xxxxxxxx)" | depth 120 m | reverse complement strand
TTTACGGGGTAAATCTTTTACCCAATCAAGAACCTTTTCGCCATCCGTCATGTTCGATACCTGCTTTCCAGCGTTTCGCCAAGAAAAAACGGTGTGACCATTTGCCGCATAGCATGGTGTTTTCTTCCAAACTTTTTGTTTGAAAACCACAACAAACTTGCGATCAGGACGAGCACACAAGGGATCACCATTGCCACAGGTGACACAGGATATGTCTGAACGAACATCAGCAGGGCAGGGAATAAAACTGATACCGTCAACGTTTCTGTATCGTGGTTTTTCTTCTGCCCACACAGCGGGAACACCATGACGTACAGCCAATGCAGCACTCTTGGGTGTGTTAGCTGAGTAATTCATGACTGTCTTTCCGGGCAGATTGAAACCCAGATACTTCCATGTGAGCCAATGAAAATGTGAATAGGAATATGCTTTACCCTGTCTGGGAACAGCATTTGCTAGTGCTCTGGCGTAGTCTTCATCGACTGTATTAGCACCAGTAGCAGACTTGCATTTGAGTGGGCAACTACTGGGACACGTTCCAAACTGATTAGTCTCTCCCCCAGAACGATATGTCTGGGGAATGTCGCCGGTCTTCTTCTGACGTGAGGTGTTGATAAGTTTTAGCACGGTATTTTCTCCTTTGTTACCGTTAGTGGATGGTGGTGGGAGTGAAGGGAATTGAACCCTTCGTTAGGTAGCTGTACCTACCCCGTTGCATTGTACAGACCTCCAACACGCTAGTCGTGCCTTCTTAGGTTTTACAACGTTCACTCACCAGAACTCCCTTACAATTTATTTTTTCTCCCTTATTTCACTCTTTTTTATTTGAAAAGTAGAATCAGGAAGAACTGTCAAATCTAACTCAGTCTTCAAAGTTGTAAAAGTTTCTACCTGAAAACGTTTACCATCCTTCTGTTTGAATACAAAATTAAAGGTTCGAAAATCACTGAAGTCTTTCTGAGACACAAAAACTTCTTCAACGTGGTGAAGGCATAGATTGTCCATCTTATTTCACTCCTTCAATAAGATCATTCTTCATCGTGATTTCAGCAAAGAACTCTCTGCCGGGAAGACCTGTAACAAGGGGTCTATGTGCTGCTACAAACTTGCCAGTAGACAGATATTCAGGACCGAAAAGAGATGTTTCTTGGTAAGACAAGGGCTTTCCAATATTCTCTTTCAGTTCTTTCTTCGACTTGTATCCAGTAAGTAACATCATTTGTCTTTCTCCGATTAGGATTTCCAAAAGAACTCAATATGATCAATCGGTCCATCTATCCAATCATAATCAGGAAGATGTGCTGCTTCGTCTTCTGCAAGTCTTTCCATAAAGACAACATCATTCGGATCATGGTCCGTATTAACAGTGACTGTTGATGACTGTTGAATAGTTCTGTAAACAGATATTTCGTATGTCTTCATTTGTCTTCTCCTTAACATAAGAATTAAATTGAGTAGCGAACGGTGAGTATTCTGCACCGGCAAGGCGAACTTGTCAATTCGAAACTTGCAGGGTGCGACACAATGCCGCAGCGCCCTGAGCTAGGAGAAGCTGTTTATTGAATGAAGGAGATATCTATTTCTTTTCAAATGAAAATATTAGAATTGAAATTGTCTCATCATAAGAATGTATGAGGGATATTTGGGGGAATAGTGAGGGGTTGACGACAGAATAAAAACAAATTTCTCAGAGAGAAAACTGCATCATATAGAGGACTTCTGGGGGAATGTTGCATAAATACAACTGTCAAGCATTATTTTTCATTGTAATCTGTTGCAAAAATGTCACAGTCAAGAACTATTTTGCACCAATCTCAGCGTGTCGGCGTCTAACGCACGGCTAACGCTATCTCATGCGTCGGTGTCTGGTGGACGGTTCACCTGAAGCTGCCATGAAGACAAATAAAACTTGACTGGGCAGCGAAAGCTGCTAGTATGGGTGCAGTTGGTCGAGCGGTTCGGCCAACACTCACAAAGAGAAGGAAGAAATTATGATTAAATTTGACAAAAAAACTGGCGATCTGGTTATCAGACTGAAGGCCAATGATCTGACTGATTTGCCTTTATCGAAATCTGGGAAGACGCATGTCGTCGCCAGTACCAATGGTTTTGTTCAGACCACCATCGACGGAGCGCCTGAACTGGGAGTTGTTAAAATCAATCTCAACGCTGTGAAATAGAAACAGCTAGGAAGAGGATGGGATCAGTTGATCCTGTCCTCTTCTGCCGTCTCTAACTTTTCAGCGTGTCGGCATCTAACGGACCTCCGATGCCACAACAGGTGTCGGTGTCTGGTGCGTGTCTGGGCGTGTGCCTGTGCATTATTCCGCGTGGATTGCATTTTTTTCTTGACGCCCAGCCGCAGTGTGCTATGGTGGTTGCAGTTGATCGGGTGGTCCGGTCAACGTTCTTAAATATAAGGAAAAAGTTATGTTGAAGTTCGATAAGAAGTCTGGTGATCTCGTTATCCGCGTTAAGGCAAACGATCTCGCCGCGCTGCCGGATTCCAAGTCTGGCAAGACGAAGGTGGTCGCCAGCACCAACGGATTCGTGATGTCCACCGTGGACGGCGCGCCCGAACTGGGAACGGTCAAGATCAACATGAACGTTGTCAAGTAAAAAGTAGGGCTGGGGTTGGGATCAGTTGATCCTGACCCCTTCCGCCGCTGCTGTTTTATTTTGGCGTGTCGGCATCTACTACCACCACAGAAACTGTTGGTCGGTGCATTCACATACGCATAAAAGAAAAAAAGAGAGAGGAGCCGAAGCTCCTCCCCCTATCTTCAGTTTAGAGTTAAAAATTAGAACAACCATCAAAACGAGCGGATCGACCCGTGCTAACTTTGGATTTACTTGTTCTCCCGATGATTATCGTTATTCTATTGCTGAGTAACAGAGCACCTACCATCGAAGCAAATATGCCCATGATTGACAGCACGGCTCCTACTGCGTAGCCAACGTATCCCGGTAGATCATCAGGATTATACAAGTGCATGACGTGCACAATAAGAAACCCGCTCAAAACCATAAGTACTGCGAATACTGTTTTCATCTTCTTTCTCCGTATGGAAAATGATACACAATCTTTTTTTGTCGTTCACCGGGAGGATCGTGTTTAGCTCCGGGCTTGCGGTTTTAAGCCTTCTGAACCGAAAGGGTAGCCCCCTTCCCCGCTTGGCAATTATTAATGTAACATCTTTAGAGGAATTGTATAGAAGAAAATGACATGAGGAGGAAAGGGGAACTGGGGGCAGAAAAAACTGCCACTGTTTTTATCAGAGAGAAAACCCACCCACCCAAAATGACCAGCATTTCAAAATGGCCCCCTTGTTTTAAAATCAGGATACCTATATCGCACTTAAACGTACATACTGTATCTATCTGCTTCCCCACTGTGGGACCGGTAAGAAACCTGTTGCATATTTGCCACAGTTGCGTAAATTTTAAAAATATGATATTCTAATCTTGTATTTGATTTGAAGCAGCTTAGATTAATATAGATTAATATTGAATCTGATTTTATTTTTCTTTTTATTTCTTAAATCTATTCAACCTGAATCTAATGAATCTAATATGTACATATGACTCAATCTCCTCCACATGTTCTGTATGGAAGACTATCTGATAAAGAATTAAAAGATAAGATTTGTCTTCTAGCGTCTCAACGCGCAACAAACTATGCAGGACGTGATCTAGCTGAAATGAGAAAAGAATATAAGAGAAGACAGAATGTACGTCTTGCTCAAAAAGAAGTTCGTGCTTATAATAAGAAAATGAAAGATAATTCTTTGTCTTCAGAGGAAAAGGAAATGCTCGAAAGGCCTGAAAAAGGACGCAAGTTTAAAAAGGGTGAGTTCATGGCGGGAATGTCACCGAAGCAGGAAAAGTTCTGTATGGAGTATCTTGCTACGGGTGACACGCTTACGGCTTACAAGGCAGCGGGTTATGCTCTTGCAGACACTGATGGAGAAAACAGGCAGAGAGCTTCTCGTGTGTTTGCACAAGAAAAGATTAAGCAGCGTATCAATGATTTGAGAGATGAAGCTATTGATCGTATGGCTTGGTCGGCTGATCACGTTCTGCATCGATTAGATGAAGTGTATAAACATGCACTGGATAATGGTGACTATACGAACGCTAATAGAAGTATAGAAGCAGTTGCAAAACATCTTGGTATGTTTGTGGATCGTACTGAAAGTAAAATTAAAATGTCTTCCTTTTCTAACGACACAGACAAAGATGCAGTTGAAAAGGATATAGCAAAATTAGCAGAGATAGCTGGGTTAAAGGTTATATCAGGTGGAAAAGAAGAGTAGGCTGCTCTGATATGAATGTAGAAGAGTTTAAAGATTTTATAAGAATAAATCCTCTTGATGATGATAATCCTTATAACACCACCAGTTCTTTTTCAGGAAGATTAGAGTATTCTCCGGGTGAGCACTCAGTAGGCACGTTTGGACACAAACAGGCTATGGATCGTGTTCAGTACATGATAGAGATTTGGCACTGTCAGATTTGCAGTCATCCTTCGTTTAGAAATCCTGATCCTGAGATGAATGAAACAAGAGACAAGGCTGCTAACATAGCGGTAGGTTTGTTTGATCTGTTTAACACTCTTTACGAAAAAGAATTGCTTCAACGCTCTAATCACAAAGTACAGTAGTGCTAGCATCCGCTGATCAGATTCAAGCAAGAGATGCAATGTTTGAGCTTGTTGTAGGCAATGCTCGTAATGACTTTCTTACTTTTGTTCGTCTTGTTGCACCGCAGCTAGTTGCTGACTTTAAGATGGGTCGGCACATTGAATTAATATGTAACAAGCTTCAACAGGTAGAAGAAGGATCAGTTAAAAGACTGATGGTGTTTCTACCACCACGTTCCAGTAAATCTGTTATTTGTTCTAAGCTTTTTCCTGCATGGTACATAGGCAGACACTCTAATCATGAAATACTTTCAGTCTCTCATTCTGACCAGCTTGCTAGTGATTTTGGCCGTTCTGTTCGAGATGTGGTTAATTCTGAAATATTTAAACTAATATTTCCAGAAGTTACGCTGCGCTCTGACGTACGTGCAGCAGGTAAGTGGCAGACCAATCAGAATGGTGTATATGTAGCAGCGGGTGTAAGAACACAGATTGCTGGACGTGGCGCACACGTTGCACTGCTTGATGACGTTATGTCGGAAGAAGATGCATTTAGTGAGGCGGGTCGTAGATATATTAAGGAGTGGTATCCTGCAGGTCTACGCACTCGTTTAATGCCCAATGGTGCAGTTGTTATCATTAATACTCGTTATCATGAAGATGATATATGTGGCTGGCTTCTGGCTGCAGAAGAAAAAGCAGACAATAACGATACTAATCTTGATCCGTGGGAAGTTATCAAGATACCAGCGTGGCTGGATGAAAACGCATCAAAGCTTTTAAATCTTCCAGTAGGATCATCTTACTTTCCAGAATGGAAGCCTGATAACGTATTAAAAGCAGATGAAACAGAAATAAAAAGACATAACGGTTCTCGTTATTGGGAATCGTTGTACATGCAGAATCCGGTTCCGGCTGAAGGCGGAATCATGAAGCGTGAATGGTTTCGCAGTTGGAACGAAGAGTCACCTCCACCATGTGACTTTATTGTTCAGACTTTTGATACAGCCTTTTCTACAAAGACAACGGCTGACTACTCTGTGATGCAGACATGGGGAATATTTGAAACACTGGAGACAGACAGTCGTGGTGTAGAGATGTGGGTTCCACATATTATTCTTCTTGGTAATGTGCGAGACAGATTTGAGTATCCAGAGCTACGTGCTCGTGCTCAAGATGAATATGATAAACATCAGCCAGATGTTATCATGATAGAAAAGAAAGCTAGCGGTCAGTCTCTGATACAGGATTTACGCAGAGCGGGTCTTCCTGTTTTGGAATATACACCAGATCGTGATAAAGTAAGTAGAGCGAATGCGATAACTCCTTTTCTTGAGGCAGGTCGCGTTTGGCTACCGCTTATGAAAAGCTGGTCTATGACTTTGCTGGAAGAAGCTTCAAGTTTTCCACATAGCCGCCACGATGATCAGGTTGATGCGATGGTAATGGCTGTGCTATATATGAGGGACAGTTGGAAAGTAGAACACCCAAATGATCCTGACTTCGAAGAAGATGAAGATGTATATCGATCTCCAAGAAAAGGATATTGGAGTTTTGCGAGTTCTAATTAATTAAATAAAGGAAGTGTCACATGGCTGACAAAAAGAAATTTGCTAAAGCTAAGAAAATGTCAAGTAAAGGTTTATCTGAAGGTCCAAAAAGACCAAGAAGCTCCAGAGGTCTGCGATCAATGAGTAATAGAGAAGCAGCCCGAAGAAAACAGCAAGCAAAGAATAAATATGGCGATAAGGGCATGGCTGGTTATGAGATGGAACAACGGATTGCAGATGAAGCTATCGATCAAGCTATTAAAGAAAAGAATGCTTTTGACTATTACGAACATGTACATGTCGGTGAAGAAGAAATAAAACAAATGGCTCACGGCGGTGCAGCACGGGGTGTAGGAAAAGCACAACGCGGTTTCGGTAAAGCTACTTACAGTGATAAATTAATTTAAAATAAGGAAATATATTATGGCTGACATGCGAGAAATGTTTAGCTCCAGTACTGCTATGACTCCTGAAGAAGAGCGTCGGTTTATGGAACGTCAGGCAAAACAAGGCAATGAGATGCTTCAGCTTGAACGTAATATTAAAAAGCTTAAAGGCAAAGGCAAGAAGAAAAAAGAAAAGAATGCTTTTGACTATAAAGATATCGGCATGGCTCACGGCGGTGCAGTATGCGGTCGTCCTACAGGACAAGGCTACGGTAAAGCTCGTAAAGGATAATAGCTATGGGAATTAAAAAAACAGATTTTATGGGAGTAATTCCAGCGGTTGCAGGCAGGCTTCCCGATGATATGAAGGGCTTTGCTGTAGGTATGCTTCCCGGCATGATCTATAAAGGAATGCAAGGCGACAAAGATAAAGAAGAAGAAATAAAACAATTAGAAAAAGAACTTGCTGCTATGTCAAAAAATACGGGAACTGGTGGTGCTCGTATGGCTGCAGGTGGTAAAGTTCCTATGGGCTACGGTAAAGCTCGTTATAATCGAAAGTAGAAAGAAATAAAATGGCTGTAGAACGCAATCCATTTGAAGTTCTTCCCGGTGGCTTAGATGATAGTATCAGCGATGATGGCGCTGATCTTGAAATAGACATTGAAATAGAAGACGGTGAACTAGAAGGCGTAGAGCTAAGTGAGGATATGGCCGCACTTGCTCTTGTTGAAGAAGATCACTATGCCAACCTTGCAGAATATCTTGATGATAATGATCTGCAAGAAATTGGCAGCATGGTTTGCGAACAGTTTGAAGCAGATCGTGATTCGCGTGGAGAGTGGGAAAGCACTTTTGAACGTGGATTCGATCTGCTTGGCTTGAAGCTGCAGGAAACTACTGAACCTTTCGAAGGCGCTTGCACTGCAGTTTCTCCGTTGATTATTGAATCAGCAATCAAGTTTCAAAGTAAAGCATCTATTGAACTGTTTCCTCCGGGTGGGCCAGTACGTACACAGATAGTTGGCTCTGCCGATCCTCAAAAGGAAGCACAGGCAACTCGTGTACAACAGTTCATGAACTATCAGCTTACGGATCAGATCAGCGAGTACTTCGATGAATTTGAACGTATGTTGTTTCACCTACCGCTTGTAGGTTCTGCGTTTAAAAAGATTTACTACGATCCAAGCATAGAACGTCCCTGTTCTGAGTTTGTTCCCGTAGACCAATTTTACGTGTCTTATCATGCTCCCGATTTGAAAAGGGCAGACCGTTACACACATGTAATTTATAGATCACCCAACGAACTGCGAAAAGAAATTTCGGTGGGCATGTATCGAGACATTGATCTTCCTCAAGCTTCGGCACCTGACCCGTCTATGCTTGGTCAGAAGATCGACTCACTGATGGGTCTTGCACCTTCTCAAGATTATGATCAGCAATATGTTGTTCTTGAACAGCACTGCTATCTTAATCTTCCAGAACCGTTCAACGATCCTGACGGCGTAGCGTATCCTTACATCGTCACTGTAGAAGAGAGTAGCGGACAAGTTCTAGCTATACGACGTAATTTTAATAAAGATGATGTAAGGCGCGAACGTGAAACTTATTTCGCGCACTACAAGTTTGTTCCGGGTTTTGGATTCTATGGCCTTGGCCTTATTCATCTACTAGGCAATCTTACAATGTCTGCAACGGCTGCGCTTCGTAGTCTTGTAGATGCGGGTCAGTTCTCTAATCTTCCCGGTGGATTCAAGGCTCGTGGCGTTCGTGTTGTGGGTGGCAACGATCCTATCTCTCCCGGTGAGTTTCGTGAAGTCGAAGCCACAGGCATGGACCTTCAAAAGTCTATTGTGCCTTTGCCTTACAAAGAACCATCACAGGTTCTGTTTCAGATGCTGGGCTTTCTTACGTCTGCAGGTCAAAAGTTTGCAGACACGACTGATCAGATTGTTGCTGATGTCACGAACTACGGTCCAGTAGGAACGACTATGGCTCTGCTAGAGGCAGGTGCCAAGTTCTTCAGTGCTGTACACAAAAGGCTACATCATAGCCAGCGTGAAGAGTTTAATATTCTTTCACGTTTAAACTTTGAGTTTCTGCCTGATGTATACCCATATCAAATTCCTAATATTGACTCCAGTATTTTTAAGTCTGATTTTGATGGCAGGGTTGATGTTATTCCTGTTTCTGATCCTAACATTCCCTCCGCTGCTCATCGCTTGGCTATGGCACAAATGGTGCTACAGTTGGCGAGTCAAGCGCCGCCCGGAATGTACGATTTACGACAGGTTCATCTAGGTATTCTGTCTGCTTCAAACATTCAGAATCCAGAGCGGTACATGCCAGCCCCGATGCAACCGCAGCCAGCCGATCCTATTACGGATATTCAGGCTGCATCTCAGGGCAAGCCCATTAAAGCATTTCCAGAACAGGATCATGCATCTCACATTGCAGTAAAGTCTGCTTTCATTCAAGACCCGACACTCGGTCAAAATCCGATGATGCAGACTGTTGTTCCCGTGCTACAGGCTAACATTCGTGAGCATATGGTTCTTCAGTATGCAGAACAGATGGGTGGTCTTGTTGATATGGGTGCGGAACAGCTTCAGCAGACTAATACTGAGATTACTCCTGAGATTATGGGTGAGCTTACTACTGCAGCGGCTCAACAGGTTCTACAGGCCAATCAGGGCGGTGCTAATAGTGTTCAAACTCTTGAACAGCAAAGCATGGAACTTGAGCGTATGTCTCTTGACATTAAACGCGAAGGTATGCAGATTGAAGCTACGAAAGATGCGGCAGAGCTTTCTCTTAAAAATCGTGAGCTTGCTATTAAGCAGCAGGAAGTTCAGTTACGTGCTGCTTCTAAAATCAGTGATAAAGAAGACAGAGAAGTTGATCGTCGTATTCGTGCTCTCAAAGATGCTGGCAACATGCAGATGAAGCGAGAAACCAGTATACGAGATCAAGAAACAAAACTAGCTATTGAAGCTGTTCATGCGATGCTTAAAGAGCGCGAACTGTTTATGAAAGAGCGTGAAGCGAGAACTCAAAATCTAGCTCAAGGCGGCACAGTAGATGACTACTCGCAGGGTGTTCGTGAAATTGATACTCTTCTAGGAAGACTGACTGTTGATACTTCTGAAGAAGCAATGGCTACTTACGAAGAAGGCATGGACGATAGTGCTCCAATTAATATTCCAAGAGCAGATCGTTATCCAGCAGGAGATAAAATTAGAGAAATTGCAGAGCAAACTGGAATACCTCTTACTGCCGTGCTACAAGAGATACGCAATCAACAGGAAGATAATATTGTAGGTGATCAAGCAAAAGAAGTACTATCAGAACTAGGCGCTTCTGAGTTGATTCCTCTTATCATGCCTGAAGCTGAAGAAGATTTGCGTATTGCTATTCGTCCAAGTGAAGAGCTTGAAGATACAAAAGTGTCTTTAGGAAAAACAGAAACATCTACTTTTACGCCACTTTCTCCTGAAGAGCGTATGAAGTTAGATATTCTAGGTGATTTTGCTCAGGGCAGATATGAACAAGAGCGTGATAAACAAGGTTCTTCTTTGGATGAACTTTCTGATGTTCCAAGAATACAGGACGATTTAAAACTTGTTGACGAATATGGCACAGATGCTCGTGAAGCAAAAAGTTTTAGAACGCCTTCACGTCAACCAACTATTAGTGAAAGAGATAAAATGGATAAAAGTTCTTTAGACCTTGTAAAAGAATTTGAGGGTTTTGAAGAAAAGGCTTATGACGACTCAGTTGGTGTTCGTACTGTAGGCTATGGTACTGCCGCTACATCTGGCCGTGCTATTCCAGATGAGATAACTGAAGAAGAAGCTTCGGCTCTTGCTCAAGAAGATTTAGATAATCTTGATAAAGAACTTGATAAACTGCTGAAGGTAAAAGTTACTCCCGGTCAGAAAGAAGCTCTTAAATCGTTAGCTTACAATGTAGGCATAGGTGCTATTGCTCGTAGTCAGGGTTTGAAGAAACTTAATCAGGGTGACGTTGAAGGAGCGGCTGAAGAGTTCTTTGATGAAGACAAAGGATTTGTAAAAGCTGGCGGTGAAAAACTTGCTGGATTGGTTCGACGCCGTGCGGCAGAACGTGATGTGTTCTTTAGTTAAGTAGAGTGAGATGGCTTTTAAAAAACATCAGAAATCTAATAAGATTGAATTTAAAAAGATAAAAAAGAAACGACACACTAACTATAAAAAAGTACCGAAAAGGCTAAAGAAGCAATCTTTTTTTACTAATGGTGTGAAGAAAATTTAAACAATGTTTCCAGAGTTTGATGAAGTTAAAAAAATATTTGCTGAAGAACAGGAAAAAATAAAAGAACAACTGGCTTACGGTAATTGCGAATCCTTTGAAGAATACCGTTTTGTAACTGGAATACATGAGGGGTTGACACAAGCAGTTAAATTGTTAGATAATTACGTGTCTAATGTTCTGAATGAGATGAACGAAGACGACGACGACTTTTAAATCTAACGGAGTTACCTGTGACTTTTCAACCTCAAATGGGACGTTCCATTATGAATGACGATTGGATTACCAACTCAGAAGTAGAAGACCCTGATGTTCTTCCTGAGATTCCGGGTTATCATATTCTAGTTCGACCTCTTGCTATTCGTAGCGAAACTAAAGGTGGTATTTTGCTGCCTGATAAGTTTAAAGAAGACATGAAGTATCTCACTACTGTTGGCAAAGTAGTTAAAGTAGGAGATACTGCTTATATGGATGTTGATAAGTTTCCCAAGGGACCGTGGTGTTGTGAGGGTGACTTTGTGTGTTATACTAAACACAGTGGACAGAAGTTTGTATATAAAGGTATTCGATATATTCTTTTGTACGATGATCAGATTATGATGAGTATCGATGATCCAAGTGACGTTGATCCCATGCATGATCTAACTGTTTAATACTAGCGTTAACGTAGATTTCGCTACTGCGGGAAAGTAAAAATGTCTGAGAATGAAAATGATTGGAATGAACTTGACCTTAGTTCTTATGAAGAAGGTCAGGATCAGAATAAAGTAGATTTTGAACTAGATGCGGATGTGAAGACAGAAGAGCCTGAACCTAAAATAGAGGCTACTGTTGAAACTGAAGTTATCAAAGAAAAAGAGGAACCGTCTTCAAAAGAAGAACAAGAAGAAAGTGTTCCTGAATTAGAAGGCATCGAAACTGATGGGGCGCAGAAGCGTATTCGTCAGCTAGTTGGTCAGCGCAAAGAGCGTGACGAAGCTATTGATGCCATGAAAAAAGAATTAGCTGAACTAAAAGCTTTTCAACAGAAAGCACAACAAGAGCAGTATTCTAGCCAAGAGCAGTTAGTAACAGCAACTGAACAGCAACTTCAGCAGAAGCTTGAAAGTGCTCGTTCTACTTTTAAACAAGCTTATAATAATGGTGATCAGGACAATCTTCTTAAAGCACAAGAAGAAATTTCTGATGCTCAGACAGAAATTAAATTACTGAATCAGCGTAAACAGTGGATGGCTGCTCAAGAAGAAGAGCGTCGTCAGTCTGTAGAATCTCAACAGAACGATGCTGGTTATGAAAATTACGATCCTAAAGCGAGAGATTGGGCAGCGCGTAATCCTTGGTTTGGGCAAGATCAGACGGCTACTGCAGTAGCTTTGGCTATTGACAGTGAACTAAAACAGAACGGTTATGATCCTTCTTCAGAAGATTATTATCGTGAAGTAGATCGCCGTCTGAAAAGTGAATTACCTCACAAGTTTTCTACTCAGAATAATACTCAGATAGAAGAGGATGTTGAGGAAGAAGTTTCGTCGTCGGTCAAAACGTCAAGGCCGAAGCAAGTGGTCGCAGGGCAATCGCGCACACCTGCTCCAAAAAAGGTTAAACTCAGTCAAGAAGACGTGCGTTTAGCTAAAAAATGGAATATACCTCTTGAACGATATGCTGCCGAAAAAGCCAAAGCTGATAAAGCGGATGGCGAATATACTGCAGTTCTTTAAAGCGCGGAGATAAATTATGACTCAGATTGAACTTGAAAACGAAGTGAACGAAGAAAAGAAGACGTTAAAGAAAACAAAGCGTACTGGCAAAGAACGTATTAACGTTTCTCGTGAAGCTATGGAAATCTTTGAAAACGACGATTGGCTTGCAATTCCGCAAAGCGTAAAAGACGATTTTGAAGGACAGGGCTTCGGGCTGATGTGGATACGCATTATGCTTAGAGGTCAGGATGACCATCAGAACATAGGTCGCAAACAGCGTGAAGGCTGGGAATTTGTGATGGCTGATGAATGTCCTGAAATGGCTAGTGGCTTTCGTGTTATGGAGTCAGGATCATTAGCTGGCTGTATTGTTCGTGGTGACGTAGCTCTTGCTAAACAACCTTTAGAATATGCAGAGGCACGTCGCCTTGCAGTTCGAAAGCGTACAGCACAGTTAGAAGAAGCAGTAAATTCTCGTCTGCGTAATGATCGTCCTGATCGTCGTGCTCCCGTTACCGATTCAAGTAAATCCAAAGTTAGCACGGGTCGATCCGCTCGTTTTGATGGTTGATCTAATTTTTAACTCTAATATGTTAGGAGGAAAGTGCTATGGCTCTTTCTAAAGCTCTAAATGGGGCTGTTCCTGCACGTATGCGCGGTAGCTCACCCAATTCGGGTGGTCAGAATCGATATCGTATTGCTAATACTTTTGCGTCTGACATCTTTACGGGAGATATCGTTAAGGTAAGTGCAGGTACTATTCAGCCCATTGCCACGACCACTGATATTGCACAGGGTGTTTTCATGGGTTGTGAATATGTTGATCCCGTTTCCAAGCGTCCGGTATATGGTAAGTATTGGCCGGCGTCTACTTCGTCGGCTGATGCAACTCCTCATGCCTTTGTTGTTGATGATCCGTCTGCTATTTATGTTATGCAAGCTGACGCGACTGTCTCGCTTGGTGATGTGGAAAGCGCGAACTTTGCGGTTACGCTTGGTTCGGGTAGTACTTTAACTGGTCGTTCGGGCATGGGTATCAAGGTTGCTACCCGTGACACTACTATCGCTCAGATGGTTCGTGTCGTCGGTTCGTATGACATTCCGGGTAATGAGTTAGGTGATGCAAATCCGAAGGTTTTAGTTCGGATCGTTCAGCACATTGACGCTTATCTCTCGGTTAACTAAGGGAAGTAGGAAAAATGGCTATTAATCGCTCAAATATTTCCAAACAGCTTCTTCCCGGCCTTAATGCTATTTTTGGCATTGAGTACAACTCGATTGAAGATGAGCATGCTCCTCTTTATGAGACGGAAAACTCTGATCGGGCGTTTGAAGAAGAAGTCTTGATGACTGCTTTCGGTGAAGCTCCTGTGAAGGCCGAAGGTGCGGCTGTTGAATATGATACGGCTCAGGAAAGCTGGACTTCGCGGTATACGCATGAGACGATTGCTCTTGCGTTTGCTGTCACTGAAGAAGCTATGGAAGACAACCTGTACGACACGTTTGCTAAAATTCGTGCTCGTGCGCTTGCTCGTGCTATGGCTTCTACCAAGCAGGTTAAAGCGGCGAATGTGTTTAACAACGGATTCGATGCTAATTATGCTGGTGGTGACGGTGTTGCGTTGTTCTCGGATTCTCATCCAACCGTTGGCGGCTCCAGTCAGGACAATAACCTGACGGGTGCTGATCTTTCGGAAGCTTCGCTTGAAACGGCAGTTATCACGATTCAGAAGCTGAAAGACGACCGTGATATTCTTATTGGTGCTATGCCGCGTTCGCTGCATGTTCCGCCGGACCTTCAGTTCACGGCAGAGAAAGTTCTCTACTCTGATCTGAGCACTCGGACGGCTACGCACGGCTCGGATGGTATCACGAATCGAAACGACGTTAACGCGGTTCGTTCGATGGGTGTGATGCCGGATGGTTGCTTTGTTAACCATCGCTTCACTGATACGAATGCTTGGTTTGTTAAAACTGACGTTCCGAATGGCACGAAAATGTTTACTCGTGCTCCGCTGGCTACGAAAATGGAACCGGATTTCGATACCGGAAACCTTCGCTTCAAAGCTCGTGAACGGTACAGCTTCGGCTGGTCAGATTGGCGTAACTGGGTTGGTAACGCAGGTTCTTCCTGATAACTGACAAGTAGTTTAGTATTAGAGGGGAGCGTTAGCTTTTGTTGGCGCTCCCTTTTTACTATAAAGTAAAGTAAAGGAAAAATTATGTCTACTAATGTTACTGCTATTTATGTGTACTCAACTACACACGTCTCTGTTGCAACGAGTGTTTATGCTACAATAGTAGTAGGTTAAAATAATGCCTTTAGCAAAAGGTAAGTCTAAAAAGAAGGTATCCAAAAACATACGTAAACTTAGAAAAGAGGGCCGTCCTCAAAAACAGGCGGTAGCTATTGCTTTGAGTACTGCAGGTAAATCTAAAAAGAAACCAGCTAAGAAAAAGCCAGTAGTTAAAAAAGCTACAGGTGGAGCAACTAAAAAACCAAAGTCGCGTGTAAACGAAGCTGGTAATTATACGAAACCAGAAATGCGAAAGCGCATGTTTAATGCTATCAAGGCTGGTGGAAAGGGCGGAAAGCCGGGACAGTGGAGTGCTCGGAAAGCTCAAATGCTAGCGAAACGTTACAAAGAAGCTGGAGGAGGCTACAAATCATGAAATGCGAATGTAAATTTTGCCTTGTGCATTTAGTTATTCGTATTTGCAAATGTATTATTGCACGTTGCAAAGCAGTGATTAAAGCTATTACTGGAAAATAAAGTGGCTAAAAAAAAGTCACAGCGCAGTCTAACTGCTTGGACAAAACAGAAATGGCGTACCAAGTCTGGTAAACCTTCTACTCAAGGTCCAAAAGCTACAGGTGAAAGATACTTACCAGAAAAAGCAATCAAATCTCTTAATAGCAAAGAATACGCTGCTACAACTCGTGCAAAGCGTAAAGCTACTAAGAAGGGAAAACAAGTTTCTAAGCAGCCTAAGAAAATTGCAAAGAAGGTAAGAAAATATAGAAAGGTTAAATGATGGCTGTAAAAAAACGTACCGGCAAAGGCATGAAGGGCATGAGCATCAAGAGTGGCGATAAACGTCCCACTAAGTCTGGTGCAGGAATGACCAAGAAAGGTGTTGCTAAGTATCGTAGACAGAATCCCGGTTCTAAACTTAAAACAGCCGTAACTGAAAAGAAACCTTCTAAAGCACGTTCAGCAAGGCGTAAGTCTTATTGTGCAAGATCAGCAGGACAAATGAAAAAGTTTCCTAAAGCTGCTAAAAATCCTAATAGTCGTTTACGTCAAGCACGTAAGCGTTGGAGATGTTAACATGTCGGTTTCTACTACAACAGACTTTAATCTTGATATAGATGAGATTATTCAAGATGCCTTTGAGCATTTAGGAGGTCCGGCTAACACAGGTCAGGATAGCAGAACTGCTCGTCGCTCTTTAAATCTTTTACTTACTGATTGGTCTAATCGCGGCATTCTTCTTTGGAAGACAGGTTTTACAAATCAAACTATGACTGATGGTACTGCTAGCTATTCTTTAGCAGAAGATGTAGTAGCAGTTACTGAAGCAATCATTCGAAGAGATAATCAAGACATAGAAATGGATCGTATTTCTATGGAAGAGTATCTCAAAATTCCTGATAAAACAACGACAGGTCGTCCCATACAGTTTGCTACTCATCGTCAGCGAGACAATGTTGATATTTATGTGTGGCCTACTCCTGAGAACAGTACAGATATTGTTCGTATGTGGACGGTTAATCGTACAAATGACTTTAATAATTCTTCAGATAATGCGGACGTTCCTTATCGTTTTCTTCCTTGCTTGGTAAGTGGTCTTGCTTATTACCTTTCTTTGAAGCGTCCCGGTATCAGTGCTCAACGCAGCCAGATACTTAAAAATCATTATGAAGAACAACTTTTACAAGCAATGGAAGAAGATAGAGAGCGTGTTTCTTTTAGAGCCGTTCCACGTTTAAGGACGATTTAAATGCCGAAAGCTTGGTTTATATGTGACCGTAGTGGTTTTCGTTTTCCTTACGAACAGCGTATAATTGAATCTACTGGATTTGTTGTTGGACCGACTGAGTCTGACGGAGCGTATGACTTAAAGAGCCATCCTCAAAACAAGTCTCCAGTTATTAGAAAAGAAATAATTTTAAAGGATGCACGTCCTGATACTGTCATGGCTACAACTAGCACAACCTCAGATGCTACTTGGACGCCTGACGATACTGTAATTTTGAATCCCTAACGGAGTTAATAAAAATGGCTATTACGTCTGGTATTAATATTGTTTTTAAAAAAGATGTGATGCTGGAACAGCACAATCTTCCTTCGGACACTCTTCGCATTGCTCTTGTGTCTGCGAGTGGAAGTGCTTCAAATGGTGGTCCCGATACGATTGCCAGCATCAGTGGTGAAATTTCTGGAACAGCGGGTGGAACTGGAGACAGTGGTTATATTACTGGCGGTCTTACCGTTACCGATGTCACTGTTTCAAATGTAAGCTCATCTGGTGTTGTAGACTTTTCTGATGTCAGCTTTACAAGTGTTACTTTTACTGCTCGTGGCGCTATTCTTTACAATGAAACAAATAGTAACAAAGTTATTGCGGTCTACGATTTTGGTGGAGATAAAACAGTCACCAATGGTACATTCCAGCTAACTATTCCTTCTGCTACAAGTGCAGCGGCTATTGTTCGCCTTAACTAATTATTAAGGATTAATTGTTATGGCTCTTGTTTTAAAAGATAGAGTAAAAGAAACTACGACTACCACTGGAACCGGAACTCTAACTTTAGCGGGAGCCGTTGCGGGTTTTCAATCTTTTTCTGCTATCGGAAATGCAAATACTACTTACTATGCGGCTGTTCATCAAAATGCTGGAACGCCTGAGTGGGAAGTAGGTATTGGAACTTATACAGCTAGTGGAACTACATTAGCTCGTACTACCGTTTTACAATCATCTAATGGTGGATCAGCAGTTGATTTTTCTGCTGGTACTAAAGATGTTTTTGTTACTTATCCTTCTGATAAAGCTGTTGCAGTTAGTGGTTCTCCTAACTTTGCAACAGTTTCAGCAACAAGTTTAAATGCAGGTACGTTAACTGTTGATGGCGAAAATGTGGCTACTTCTTCAACGGTAGCTACGCTTTCTGCAACAATGGCAACAAGTATTGGTAATCATCTTCCTCTTTCTGGTGGAACTCTTACAGGAATAGTTAGTGGTACTGATATTTATGTAAGTGCTGTTGCTATTGGAGTAGACAGCCTTTTAGGAAAAGAACTTCATATAGGTAAAGCTGCTGTAGCAGATGTTGTTAGTCTCACAGATGGAACTAGTATTGCAGTAAGCTTTAATGATGGACAAAACTTTGCTGTACAGCTTGCAGGTAACAGAACGTTAGAAAGCCCGACTAATTGTGTTGCTGGACAAGTAGGTAGTATTTTTATTATTCAAGACGGAACAGGCAGTAGAACACTGTCTTATGGAGGTAACTGGAAATTTGTTGGAGGAACTGCTCCTACATTAAGTACAGGTGCTTCTGCAGTTGATAGAATTGATTACATTGCATATACTTCAACTGCTGTTCAAGCCGTTGCTAGTTTGGATGTGAAATAAAATGGTATTTAATAACAATCTTCTTTTGGGTGCTTCTGGTGTAACTGCTGGATATGAAATTGAACAGTCAATTCGGTTCAATAACGGGGATGACCCTTATCTTTTACGCACAGTGGGTACGCCAACAAGCACAAAGAAATTTACATTTAGCACATGGATAAAGCCCACCACGTTCTATAACGACACTTCTGCAAGGTCTCTTTTTTCCTCTGCTACGCCGGGTGATACATCAGTCTCTAGAGATATTTTCAGGTGGTCAAATGACGTTTTATATCTGGCTATCTACACCGGCTCGTGGTACGAGCTCAAAACCAATCAAGTTTTCCGTGATCCTGCAAGCTGGTATCACATTGTTCTTTCAATGGATACGACTCAATCGACAGAAAGTAACAGAACTAAACTTTATGTAAACGGATCACAAGTTTCAGATTTTGCGACTGAAACTTACGTTGCTCAAGACACGGCGGTTGCTACTCTTACTAGTGGTAAGACACAGGCAATCGGCGCATATGCGTTTAATGCAACTTCTTCACCGGTATGCATTGATGGGTATATGGCTGAAATACATTTCATTGATGGTCAGCAACTTGCTCCAACTGATTTTGGAGAAAATAATAGTAATACAGGTCAATGGATTCCAAAGAAGTATGGAGGGTCTTACGGAAATCAAGGATTTTACATAAAAGGCGAAGATAGTTCTGACCTTGGTAATGACAGTAGTGGCAACGGCAACGACTTTACCAGCAGTGGCCTAGCTGCAAACGATCAGGTAACGGATAGCCCGACTAATAACCAATCGACCTTGAACCCTCTTTGGGCCGGTGCAGGGCTTTCGGATGGCAGTCTCGTAGCAACGGCAACGGGCAACAGTTACCAATGGGCGGTGTCTACGTTCGCCGTAGACGATGGCGGCAAGCACGTTTGCGAGTTTCAAAAATCGTCAGGCACATTTGGCTATATCGGTCTGTATCAACTCGGAAATCATACCGCGACGACGGGAAATAACTACGGTTATTTTTATAACCTTGGAACCGGAGAGATTGTCAAAAATGGCAGTCTGGTCACGGACCTTGGAACAGGCGCAGCCAACTCACTCATGCGGTTGGAATACGATAGCGCGACCGACACGCTGGAATTTTTTGATGACGGTTCCAGCATCCACAGTGCGACGACTGGTTTAAGTGGACATAATTCGCTTCACTTTGGTTGTGCACCTTATGCCTCCGGCACCATAATTACTGCTACTTTTTCGCCACTTAGCGGTACGCCAACAACAG
>TARA_R100000700_G_scaffold41235_1_pt1 | contig 19592 bp, 26 predicted proteins | sample TARA_R100000700 | Tara Oceans TARA_R100000700 (sample SAMEA2622810) | marine metagenome | biome: marine biome (ENVO:00000447); feature: marine epipelagic mixed layer (ENVO:xxxxxxxxx); material: "saline water (ENVO:00002010), including plankton (ENVO:xxxxxxxx)" | depth 120 m | reverse complement strand
AGTCCTACAGAGAAAATGAATATATCTGCAGGACTATACGATCTAGGATCATTTTTTGTTAACAACGTTGCTGCAGTTGTTAATACTGCTCTGCAACCTTTTGGTATGGATATTAATTCTATTTCTGGAAAAGACCCCGAAAAATATTCAAAATATTATGCTGAAATGGTAAAAAAGGCAGAAGACAATGAATATATAAACCCACAACTTGAGGCGTTTCTTAAAACAACATTTAAAATATATTCAGATACACCTGAAATTAGATCTAAATCTAGCTTTGTTAAGGATGTCCTAGACAATTATTCTGATAAAACAGAAGTTATCTCAAGAAGAGAGGCAGAAGCTTTAACAAAGTATATAAGGCCCAATGCAACTATAGTTGAACAAGTTATGCGAACTATTCCAGAAGTAGCTGGATTTACTGCTGCTGGTTTAAAATTTGCATTTAGAAATTCTAAAAATATGGTAAAACAAGTTGATGATGCTTTAGAATTTTTATTTGATAAACAAAAAAAGAAAGGTATCAACACATTAAATGCTACGGAAGACCAGATAAATCAGGCATCAAGATATCTGGCAGAAAAAAAGGTATATTCTTTTCTTGGTAGTTTTAGGGGGCCACTTAGAGCGCAGAGGCTATATAGAAATGCACAACAAAAAAGGTGGTTGGACAATAAGTCATATGATTTATTAAGAAGCACATCTCCATTAGATAAAAAAGTTGACTATTTAAGAAAAAGAAAAAAGGTTGCTAGAGATAGATTTAAAGATAATCAAATGTTCCAAAGAGAACAACGTGCTTTAACTATTGCGAGACAAAGAAGAATAAACGCAATGCCAAAAGAATTAATAGCTATTCCTCTTACAGAGGTTGGTGCAGCGATAGGGGCAAATATAGGGGAAAGAATATATGGCAATGAAGTAGGGGCGTTATTTGGCGCACTCGGAGGAGGTTTTAGTTCTTTAGTTTTATTTGAAGGAGCATTAAAACTTGGAAAACGAGGAATACAACAAGCGTCTACTCTCTTTGCAGATTTAGGGCAAACAATAGGAAAACTTTCTGATGACCAAGTTGAGAGAATGGTTGCAAGTGGTAAAATACCAGCAGGTGCGCTGACAGGACTTAGTAAAGAAGCAAGAAAAGCTGCAGAAGACTTTGCCTTTTTCATAAGGAGTTTACCTGAAGACCAAAGGGCGGCTGTATATGGTCAAATAAAATATGTTGGTGAAATAAGATCTGATTTATCTGCGGCTGGAGTAAATGAGGAACTACTTAAAACTACCATAGACAAGGCTACTGGACTTGTACCTCTTATGATAATGAGAGAAACTTTAGCAAATGCAGGAACAACAAATCAATCTTTATCTAAAGATTTTTCTAAATTAAGTAAAACGTTAATAGATACGTTAAACAATGAAGATCTTATGATAGAACAGATAAAAGGATTTAGAACTCTTATAGATACTCTATCAAGCTCTGCAGAAAAGGCAGGTGTTAAAAGTGAAAAGCTTAACACGTTTGTAACAGCCATGAGAAGTTTTACCGAAACTGAGACAACTGCAATTTCACAAGGTCGAGCAAACATCGACGAAACTATTAATGATATTATGCGTATAATTGCTGATCCTAGTATAAATCCCGATGAAAATGCGTCGGAAAAAATTATTGAACTTATAGAAAGAATTATGAGTAGTAATTTTATGAAAAGAAAAGGGGCAGAAGCAGGAAGAGAAGAATTAGAAACAGGTGTAAGAGGATTTGGTGAACAAGCAAAAGAATTAGTTCAACAAGTAAGAAAAGGTGATGTTGAAGCTGAAAGCGATGTAAAAACTTTATTAGCACAATATTTTAAACCTGAACAATACCAAATAGACGCTGAAAATGCAGGAAGAAACTTTGCTAGGGCAGCGCAAAAGAAACAGGCAACTTTTCACCGCGATGGAAGCGAAAAATTTACAGCCCTACAAGATAAAGACGTAAGATTGGATATTACAGATTGGCTTCAAGGTTTGTACGCAACAGCAGGTGAAGCTGGAGAAGTTTACAGTAAAACTATAGTTAAAGGTCGCACAGGAAAATTAAGGGCAAGACTTGGTTCTACCATTACTCCTAATGCGTTTATTTTACAAGCGTTTGCAAATGTAGAAGCTACAACTAATATAGGACAAGTATTAAGGGCCAATCCAAGTTTTAGAAAAGATTTGCTTGCTGAAATGAAAGAACTAGACTCTAAACTTTTTGAAGAGATTGACGCAGAAGGGCCACCCCTCAACACGTTTAATGTTTTTAAACGATTTTTTCAAAGGGCTAGGGGAGATGACGAAATAATAACTGATTTTGATGTATTAATTTTATTAAAAGAATTTTCAAAAGATATAAATGAAAATGCATCAAACGCACTAAAAGTAACAGTAAAACCAATAGATATACAACGTATGTCTTCTTCTTTTTTAAGATCTTCAGCATCAACAACTGATGGAACACAATCATTTAAATTAGGAACTTTGGCAGAATCATTAATAAAAAAATTTAAAATAGATGCAGATAAAAATTTAGAAGAGTCAGTAAGAGAACAAATAAAAGAGGCAAAAGATTATTGGTTAAACAATGTTGTTGCTCGGTATAAAAATAAAGAAGTAAATCCTATTGGATATGATCTTTCAAAAATTTTTGCCAAAGATTTTGTAAAGGAACCTGTAAAATGGTTAAATTCAAATAAACTTTTTGAAGGAACCTCTCAAGATGCAGCGGATATAATTAAATCTATCAAAAGAACTTTCGGAGAATACACAGGTAGAGATACATTAGGAGAAGCTATATACGAGATAAGAGATGAAGAATCACTTGAGCAAGTAAGAGTTTTGATACAAAGTCTTTTATATAGGCACATTGGAGATCAACCAGCCATACAACAAGCTGCTCGACTTGCAAAAAAAGAAGGGGCTGTAGAAAGAACGGTTGAAGAGGGAAGAAAAAGATTACGAGGAAATATAGTTCCTAAAATAATAAATAGCCCATCTATAAAAATTTTAGAAAGTGAAGGCTTTATTGATTTAGAACATCTTACTAACTATAACCGAAATATTGAAAGATACATAGGAAGAGGTAGCCTTAGAAAGAGGAGAATTGAAAATCTTAATAAGGAAATTAAAATTTCTAAATCAAAAAACAATACTCTATTTAATAATAGACAAAAGGCTTTAGAAGCTGCAATAGATTATACTGGTCTAGGAGGGGCCAGTAGAAAAGCAGAAAGTTTTGAAGGGTTTTTAAAATTTTTTGTAGAGGACGATTTAGCTTCTACTAGAGTAGAGGGAGTCATACCCAATATAGCAAAAGCTTTAAATATATCAGAAAAAGAAGCTGGAGATCTATTCTCTGATATTACTATAGAAGCACTTTCTAAAGCTTCATACGGAGAGTTTGTAGATACTTCTACAGCAGGAGAAGTAATAAGAAATTTCGACTACGAGAAGTTGTTTAAATTAGTTGTTGAAAATAAGGAAGTCTTAGAAAAAATTACAGGGGAAAAATATAACACTATAAAAAGAATGGCTGAGTATCTCAGAGTAATAAACAGAGATCCAAAAAACGCCCTATTACCAGCGGCAGGAAAATATACAGTTCCAAGAGGGCTATCAGTAGAGTCACTGTTATCTCGTGCTTACAGCATATCTCGTGGAATAATTAGTCCGAAATACGTGGCAACAGAAGTTGCCTTACTTGGTCTTAGAAAGAAAAAAGCACAAGCACTTTCTGAAATATTGCAAAATCCAAAAGTAACAGACGCAGTAATTGCCATACTTGAAAGTGATGGAGCCGAATTAAGAAAATACAGATCGAATATTTTTACTACTCTCATAAATGGTTTAGCATACCATGAAAGAATAGAACAAAAGGAAAAAACAGACCGACAAATGAAAGATTTAGAAAAAGCAAGACTTAAATAAAAATAGGTGAAACATGGCCCGACAAAAAAAATTACAAAAAGATAGTAAATACTCTGAACTAGACCTTGATGGGGATGGAGTGGTTAGTGATACAGAATTAGCCGCTATGGAAGCAATAGAAAATGCAGAGAAAATGGATGCCCAACGTCGCATGGCATGGTTATCCCTTATCGTTATGATAGTCTTTACTGCTGTTGTATTTCTTCCTATCTTTCCTGACTCAAGAATAACTGCACTTGGATCACTCTTTGCAACTTTTTATATAGGAATGGCAGGAGTTGTGGGAGCTTACATGGGTATGACTGCCTATATGTCAAAAGGTAAGTAGCATGTTAAAAGTATACATGTTAATTATGGTTTTAGGATTTGTAGGATCTGTCGCTTATGGTGGATATTATTACTATAAGGATACTCAAGAACGTATTGACATACTTACAAAGAACAATGCTAAGTTAGAAACAGCAAAACAACAACAAGACCATACTATTAAAACTATGGTAAAAGATAGAAAAAAATTTGAAAAACTAAATAGAGGGCTTCACAATAAGCTAGAGATAGCTAATAAGTATAGAAACAAATTGATAGGCGCACTTAGAAAACATGACCTGACAAGGTTAAGTCAACAGAAACCCGATTTAGTAGAAAAGAAGATAAACAATGGCACTAAGAAATTACTTAATAGCCTTGAGCGTATTACCACTCCTGATTCTAAATAGTGGCTGTACCTTTTGGAAAAAAACTAAAGAACTAAAAGTAAGCACGATAGAAGTACAGAGAAAGATTCCTGTACAATCACGCCCTCGTCCTGTCGATATGACAGACATACAGTTCTATGTAGTTACAGAAGAAAACTTTGAAAAATTTAAAACAAAATATCAAAAAGATGTAGGAAGCTTTTTATTCTACGCAATAAGTGTAAGAGATTATGAAAATCTTGCGCTTAATATGTCTGAGATCAAAAGATACATAGAACAACAAAAACAAATCATAATATACTACGAAAAAGCTATAAATAACGAAAACGCCAAGTAATTTAAAAAAAAACAGGGCCATACAGCCCTGTAGAGTATCTATCTCTTATGTCTTGGCACCCTTACCCTACAAAAGAACCACTTTCTTCTGTATGGGCCTTCTACCCCACCTAGCGTCGATATCGCTATTTTTTAGGTAGAAAGTAGCTTTCTAATCTCATCATACTGAAAATTACTATAGTCTCGCAAGTGATCGCACAGCGAGGCTATTTTTTTTGTCTGTTCGTAATCTTCATTCCACTCATCAAATGCGTTTATTACATCATGTGATGATGGTGGGCCTTGCCAATCTACAACAAGTTCTCCATTTGTATTTAAACTGACTTTGAATTGATATAAAAGTGCTATGTTGTTTTTACTACTCATTACTCTAGTTCCCTGATAGGTATATTATAACAGTCTGCTCTAAAAATAAAACTGTTATCTGGATCAACATCTCCTTTTTTATGAAAGGTTGCTATGTCGTAAAACCTCTCTCTATGTATTTTTCCTAAGTACCACGCTTTGCTCATATTATTAAGAACTCTTGTAAAAGCATAGTAGTTACATTTTTGCTTGGTGTTATAGTTTGCAACAGAACAAGAATAATAATCTTTAGGTGCTGAAGAGACACGTTTAGTCTTTACATCTACTGTGTCATAATTACGTAACAGTATATCATAATCGTATGTATCCATAACCTCACCGTTAAGTATATCTGCGGTTACATACTCTCCTACAAAACCTGCTATAGATCCATCACCTTGCATGATAGAGTTATTTATTACACCCATCTTTATTGCTCTTGATTTTGATAGCTCTATTACTTTAGGATCTACAGAAACTTCTATCATGATACTATATCCACTATTTCACAAGCACCTGCTGTACACGCCAACTCTTGTGCAGAAGTTGTCATATCTACGCTTTCCCATTCAGATAATTTACTCCAATCAACATTCTTTGGCATTTTTCTAAGAAGTTCTCTGTATTCAGTCTCAGAGCAATCTTGATAGGGTGCCTGTTGATAAGTATGTTCGCTAAAAGGTAAAAAAGATACACCACTCATGTACTCAAAGTGTTTGTATACCCACGCTCCTACATCAATCCATTCATGTTCTTTGACAGAGATTGTTACAGATGGTTTATGTTCGCACCAATGTTTCTGATATATAAGCCATAGCTCTAGTTGCTCAATAGCAGACATATCTGTGCGAAATACTGCGCCCCTACCTACCTTCATAGGAAATGAAAATACAGAGGTATGGTCTGGTTTCATAACGTCATTCTCTACAGGAAAACCGCACTCTGTCATCATCTTTGTTAGAGGATCTTTCTTATCTCCTCTTACTGTGCGTATATAAAAAGGATTATGTCTTGCGTGAATACCAGAGGCGGCATCCGTAAGCTGACTAACAGTGCCTGATGGTTTGACACAAGTTACAGCCGCTGATTGGGGTATGCCAATCTTCTTTGCCCACTCTTTATTTGTATCTACTGCTACCTCTTTTAACGTTTCTAAAAGTTCGCCAAGTTCAGCGCGATTTAAATACTTGCCATTTGTATGCGAACAATCCATTATTCCTGTAAGAGAAACACCAAGGAGTCTTTCTTCTTCACAGTTCTTCTTCCATGTTTTAGATACGTATTTAAAATTAGTTAACGTTGACTGCAAAGTTCCAAGAATAGAGGCCATTCGCACTTTATCTTTTAAAGACGCAGGGCTATCATCAGATCTCACAACAACTTCAGATAGATTACAAAACTCACGATCTCTTAATATAATCTCTGAGCATGGATTAGTACCAAACTCCCATCCCTTTGTTTCTCTGCGACCATTGTTATTTGCCATTCTTATTGCAGACTCACGATTAAATATACCACGCTCACCAGACTTGGAATCATAGAGAGCTTTCCACTCGTCCATAAAAATACCTATATCTGGCTTCTCTGTATAACAAGCAGAGTTATTTGCCAAGGCTCTTTGTGGATTAGCTTCCCACCATTGCCCAGCTTTTGCATGGCGCATACGGTCATCAGATAGATTGGATAAGCTAATCAATGCAGACCTACGTACACCACCGACTACAACGATCTCCCCTATCTTACACACAATATCGTGACACTCTATAGAATTAAGTTTACGCCCTGCGGCACCTTGAAATATCTGTACACAAAATTCAAACAAAGACTCCAATGGCTCTGGCCCAGAAGCTCTACCGCCAAAAACTTTAAGAGGCGCACCTGCTGGACGTACCTTTGACATATCCCACTTAGGTATTTGCCCCACATATAGCATACCTATAAGTTCCTTTAGTGCTTTTGCCCAGCCCATTTTGCTATCAGGTACAGGTATAACAGAATCAGAATGATGAAACTCTTCTGCTACTTCTGGTAGCTTGGAAACAAACTGCCGTTCTACACTAAAACCAACACCAGTTCCATTCATAAGTATATATAAGACCTCATCAAAAGCTTGAACACGATCAATAGCCACATAAGAACAGTTGTAACCTGCTATGTTCTCTCGCTTGAGAGCTTCTCCAGCAGACATTAAACACCGCATAGAGGGCATTACTTTTAATGATAATACGGCCTCTTCAAGTTCTTTTAGTGTTTTACTCGGAATATTATAGTCATGTAATTCTTTTAAATGTTCTTCAAAAAAAGTAAAATATCTTCCTACTGTTTCGGGCCATGTTTCTCTACGCTCTTCCTCATTTAACCAACGTGAGTAACGTGACAGATGTATAAACTCTTGATACAAAGTAGGTAAATAATTATTAGCCATTTTTTACTTCCCCCTCATTATAATGTAGTGCTAATATTAATTGAGCATAGTGAATAGCTTTTTCTACGTCTTTACGACCTTCTCCCTTTGCTCTGTGTCTAGTAATGTACTTAATAACATTACCCTCAAAATAATCTAAATCATTTGCGTGAATGTATTCTACAGGTTGTATGGAACATTTCTTATAGTGATCTCCCCCAACTTGACTTTCTAAAGTTTTGTTTTTCTCTTCTCTCATTCTTCTCACTATGTACGTATCTCTATCTTCTCGCTCAAGATAATGGTAATCGTTTGGCATTTAATTATCCTTACTAAATTTTACACTCACTACATTGTCCGATATATTTTTAACATTAAAATCTTCTTCTTCTTCTTCAAAATACGCAAGACTTTCTACTATTGCTTCATGCCCATAGTTTACAACTTCATCATATTTATTGTCAAGTAAGTACATCAAGCCATGAAGAAGAACGTGCGCCCCTGTTACGTCTTCGCTATCTGTTGTGTCGTACATTCGTAAAGACACGTTGTCATCATCTTTGGCATGAAGAACTATATACAGCCTATCTTCTGCAAGTTGCATTGATTCCATAGCGATATTTCTTTGTTCGTCTTCAAACAGGGGTACTATTTTGTTTTCATCATCTTCCATTAAACCATTCCTTTCGTATTGCTCTCTCTGACCATTCAAAACCGTTTTTAACGGCCCAATCAGCGTAAGTAGTTTTAGAACCTTTATAAATTTTTTGGTTGGCATTTTGAAAAAGAAATTTTACCTCTAAATCTGGGTGTTGCTCTTTTATTAAAGTATGTTTTACTCTGTCTGATCTAAAAAGTCTTCCCTTAACTTCAATGTAAAAATTATTATCAGGAACATAAAAATCTGGAATATACACTTTAGGTTTTGGTTGATAGGGTATCTTATCTGGTTCATATGTAAAGTCTATATTTCTATCGTATAAAGCTCTCGCTATTTCTGCTTCAAATCTTGAACGATAACGCATGACTTACAAAGTCTTTCTTTGCTAATGATTTTGAAATAATTTTTTCTATTTCTTTTCTATATATATTACTGACATCCGAATACATTCCATGTAATATAACATTAAAAGAGTGCATAGGAAACACAACAAGTTTATTCTCCAATATAAGCGAACTAAATTTAGCCAAACAATTATTGAACTCTATAGAAGGTTCAACGTCGCCTTGACCAAGTTTAAATTTATCCAAAGACCAGTTTCCATTTTCAGACATATTATGTCTATAGACTATAGGCACACCGTTATGTTTATCTCTTAGTCTAAGAGTAGCAACATTGTTGTTATCTCGACGTATTGAATCAAAGTATACAAAATAAGCACTATCATTTTGTTCAATATCAAATTCAGATATTCTATCTGTTAAATACAATGGCATATTATAGATCCGATGTTATGTAGTCTGAGTACCAAGCGTGGGCCTTGGAGTCTTCTCGTATGGAAGGCTTTCTTTCATAAGACGATTTAGGCCAGCAATGTTTTCTGTAACCACAATAGGAACAGTTTTTAGGCAGAAGTTTGTTTCCTGTAGTTATTTGTTGCCCTTGTTTTTTAACAACTTCAACTGTATCCTTAAAACATTTTTTAAATGGTTTTTTATCTAACAACTTATACAAATTACTTTTTGCTAGATCAAGAGCTTCCTGTTTATCTTTGTCTGTAATGTCAGGTGTTTCGCATACAGACCATTCACCTGTAGCTTTATTTATCGCTATCCATCCCCCAAAAGGACTGCCAGACGCTTCCGAGTAAAGATACCCTTGCATTATATACCCAAAAGGATCATCCTCTTTTATTTTTGTATACCCACCAAAGCTACTAAACTTTGTGTTAAATGCGGCAGGTGATGCAGTTTTAATATCATAAACTTTACCATCAATCTTCACATCATAAGTGCCAGTTACTTTATCAAACTTTTTTCCATCCTTACTAAATTTAATATTTACAGACTCTTGTTCACTTTCTATGTTAACACCAGCAGACTTCATAATCGCTATAGCTAACGCTTCAAGCAAGTCTCCCATGAGAAACTTCATAAGCAGAGTATAATCTACTTCTTCCTCTGCATCAGAGTTTATGTCCATCTGTTGTTGGCACAAAGGCTTGCCCAACGCAGACATACGTATTCTTTTTACATTCTCTTGATTAAATTGTTTTTCAAGTGCTTGACCGCACGACTCTTTAAATTCATGTATGAGTTCGGGGGAAATCCCTTTAGACTTCCCCCTTGCCGCAGACTCAAGAAATATCTTTACTTGATTTAAAAGTAAAGACACTAGGCAACTTCCAAACTGTCACTAACATCAAATTCAGAAGAAGTTAATTTATCTTTTAAATGCTCCTTATGTTGTGAAACAATACGATCATTATACTTCTTAATATCTTCCATAATCGTATTGATACGCCCAACATCATCATCATTAAGAGGCAAAGTTTCTATGTCTTCAAGTTCTGGTGTAAAATAAGTTACTGAACCCATCTTATTACGCTTGGTCTTAATTTCAATAACTCTTGAAAACATTATAGTCTTTTGTCCAAGTTTACCTATGTAATTCCATATAGGTTGAAAAGCAGAGCCACGCACAGACCATACAAAAGGTGTACCACTCATGTCCTGTTCTTGACCTTCAATAGTTTTTGCAGTTCCGCTATGCACATAGCCATAAACTATTTGTGTACATTTAATCGCTTTTTGTGCCGCTAGTAAACTAGAGTCTTTAGGTAAAGCATCGACTTCCTGTGCAGAAAGTTTGCCACACTTGTTTCCCCCCTTTGAGTCAGGAAAGTCATCCTTCAGCGATGGCTTCATCACTGTTCTTGGACTTTCTTTGGGGTTCTCTGCATTAAACGCATCGTAAGCAAAATACCTTGCATATAAACGCACAAGAGGATCTTTATCAAAGTAATAGTCAACGCCATCAACACGTAACCTGATGTTACCTTTTGGTAAACGCTCACCTTCATCATTTTCTGCCATCTGTTCAATGGCAAGCCTAGGTATACCTGCGTTTACTGGTTTACCCAAACCTACTTGGCCCATCATGGCAGCAAGATTTTCTGTGCTTATACTATTTAAATCTTCAACAGTTGTTAAGTTTGTATCAGTCATAGGTTTTTAAATCTCCTTCAGATTTAACCAATCATAGCCTATTTTTAATTCTATGTCAATAGGCATATCAAAATCAATTAAATAACGTTTAGAACATTCATCTTTAATTGATAACATAGAATCTCTTAGTAGCTGTATTATTTCATCTTTTTCTTTTGGATGAACATCAACAACAATAGAGTCGTGAACCGTATTTATAACAACACTTTTATAATTGTCAAGTTTTTTATGTAGATTAATTAATGAAAGAGGAAGAATATCCGCAGTAGCAAACCCCTGTACAGGATAGTTTTTGATAGCTGTTGCACCTGTTGCAACACCAAACCTGTTAAACTTTGCGTTAGGAAAGCTGTATTCTCTCCCAGATGGAAGAGTTACTTTTTTCTTATTTACTGCTTCTCTTTGTAATCTTTCATGCCATGAGGTAACACCGCTGTATTTAGTTTTAAAGGCATCGTAGTAACGCATCTCCTGCCTTGTTCCCTTCGTTCCACCGTACAAAGGTTTAAACGTATGTGATTTGGCTGACTGTCTGTCAACCCCCATGATATTGGCAGTATAAGAATGAACATCAATTCCATTTTTTACATCCTCATATATTTGTTCGTCACCTGATAAAAATCCTGCAACTCTAAACTCTAGTTGTCTGTAGTCTCCTTCTAAAATATAACCACCATCAAAACGAGACACAATAGCTTCTCTCGCAGGAAATGTAGAGCCTCTAGGCATATTTTGAAAGTTAGGTGCGCGAGAACTAAGCCTACCTGTAGAAGTAACACACTGCATAAATTGAGGATGAATAAAACATTCTTCATCTTGATAAGTTTCAAGAGACTCAACAAAAGTATTTAAGTATGTGCGAACTTGTGAGTACCTTACATACTTATCTATAAACTCTTTTGCAATTCCTTCTTGATAAGGAAGTAAACTCATCAAAGTCTGCTTATCTGTTTTAAAACCTGCAGAGGCAACATCATGTTGATCCCTTGGAACAACTTTCAAACCTGCTGGTTGCTGTAACGTATCATATAGAACACCTTTACCGCCACACTTCTTGCAAGTTTTCTGTACTTTACTAAGGACACCTGATTTTGTGTAAGACCGTATCTTTCCTTTTCCCCCACAGTGGTCGCAAGGTTTTCCTCTTGTTTTACGCTGTACAGGCGCAAGGTTCTTTACAATGTCAACAAATATTCTACGTGACATTCTTCTACGAAACTTCTGGCGTTTTGTATTACCATTAACTTCCCAACCTAAATTAAATGCTTCTTTCCATGCCTTTTTATCTGTAACTTTTCTGGAATATACAAGTAGACTTCTATCATCAGGGCTTTCTAAGTTTATAGGTGTGTCTCCCATAACTTCCTCAATGATTTTTTGTAGATCATGTTCAAGAGTTGCCCATTCTTTTTGGTATGCAATCTTAATCTTTTGTAGATTTTCATTAGATATTTTAATGCCCCTTCTCTCTACATCCGTAAGAACATTTGTAAGCTCATTACTTAGAGTAAGTGTAGACATCAAGCCCAACTCGCTATCAGGTTTAATATTATTAAGATGATAGTCTTTCCAAGAAAAATTAAAACTTTTTAGTTGGTGTTCTGCAAGTAGCTTGGCTATCTCAACATCATTTGAGCCATACTCTTCTACAATCTCTGGGGGTATGTCCTCAAACGAAACATCTTTAGATATATATTCATCTAATATATGTGCGTTCTTTTCCTGTATGCCTCTGCGCTTACAACACTCAGCAAGAGATAGGGGAAGTTTTTTACTTCTAAGAAGAACGTACTCAGAAACCATAGTGCAGTATAGCTTTTTGCTGTACTTAAAACCGCACTCTCTTAGCCACGTTAAGTCGAACTTAATGTTGTGGCCCACAAGAATGTCAGTCTTATCAAGAGCGTTTTGTAAAACCTCATGCCCATCAGAAAAATAAGGTGCAGAGTTGTGATTAAAAAATAGATAATGGTTTTCTATCTTATGGGGGCCAAAAGGCGGCTCCATATTCCACAGTTGGAAACCTACAGATACAAGCTGTTGCCCAAAGAAAGGTGAGGAAACTGTGCCTATATCCGTTTTTGAAAAAGAGGTTTCTACATCAAGAAAACAAACTGTAGTCATTCGTATAACACCCTTTCTCTATCCATGTACATAACTATAGAACCATGCCAGCCATTTATCTTGTTCTTAGATATTTTAATTGTTCTATAGCTCTCTTCTTCAGCAATACCTATACCTACTATAATATCAGCTTCTCCTGCTTTTCCTGTACGTGAACTATCTAACATAGAATAGTCTATCTCTGATCTTCCATGTGCTTCGTAGTTCGCTTGTGATACAGCCCATACAGCTACGTTATTTCTCTTGGCAATCTCTCTGGCACGACAGTACAACTCTTTCAACCTCTCATCACCACGTGAGAACTCTGCATCTATACGCACTTTGTCAAGCTGGTCAATGAATACTATATCAACTTCGTTACGAGTTGTAAACTCCTCTATCTCCTGTATGGAAGTCCCTACAGAATCAAGCATATATAGGTTAGGTCTAATTTCGTTTACAAACTTGTTCTTAACTTCATTCATACTTTCTTTTGCTTCAGCAGGGCTTTTTCTCATATAAGAAAGAACTATTCTAGTTTTTACAACTTTAGCTATTTCTTCATTAGCCCAATAAGCAACTTTGTAACCTTTGCTTATGTAGTTTGCGGCAAGCCAAGCACAAAACGTTGTCTTACCAGCTTCTGGTCTTGCAAATATTATACCAAGGTTTCCTCTGTTTATACCATGCACACTAGGCTGTATCCTAGGAGGAAAATCAAACTCAGGCTTTTCGTTAACATATTTTAATAGATCCTCAATGTCATCATCGACAACCTTATACGTTTCAGATATTCTTGTATCATTTTCATTAAGTTCGTTTATGTTACGTAACAAGCCGCCTATATCTTTTTTATTACCTAAATAAATTTCTAATGCATCTTCTCCAATAGATTTAGCTTTTGTTCTTTTCCAAAAAGAATGTATAACATCTAGAGCTACATCATCACCTATGTTTATTTTATCAAGAGAAACTATATCTCTTTCTACTTTTTTTCTGGCTGTATCAGTTAACGTAGGATACTTTTCCCTATGAACAGCTAGAACTTCTTCTGTTGTTATATCTCGTGCGTAATCCTTATGGCATTGACCTATTACTTCAAGTATAGTTACTACCTCTTTAGGAAAGTTACTTTTTTTTAAGAGGTGCGCTATCTTGTTGTATGTTTCATTGTTTAAAGATAATTTAAGTATTTGTTTTTCAATCATCGAGTTTTAAAACTCCTTTTATGTTGTTTTCAATTTTTAAGTCTCTTTCTAAGACTATGACATTAACGTTATTTATATTCCATTTCAATTTATTTATAAGTGATATGCTTTTCATTGTAGCATCTTTGTCTAAAGCTACAGAAACTTTGTCAAACTTATCACATAATATCTGTTCCGCTTCTTCTGTTAAATGAGTACCTAACAACGCTACACCTGTTACGTAATGTGATATAGCTGTTGCAGAAGCACAATCTTCTACTACTACAGCGTGTTTACATTTGGTATTTCCGCATATGTAAGGCATACGACTACTACCATATCTGTACCATTTAGGTGTAGAAGCGTTATCTAATGCTCTACCTGCGGCATCTATAACCTCATTTCTACTATTTTTGATAACAAATACTGCCCTATTTTTTTGATAATCATATCTTATGTCTGCTGAATTGTTTTGATAAGCGAACAAACAGTTATTATTATTAAGATAATTGACAAGTTCAATGGGGAAGTCATTACCTCTCCAATATCTCTGTAAAACTTTCTTAGCCTGTGGCGAATAACTATTCCCCCTAGAATTTTTATAATCAGTAGTTTCATTATCATAAGTCTTAGAAAATGATTCAGAAGATATATCATTCTTATATGTACCCTTTACGTTACAAGATGCTTTAAAACAATTAAACTTAGTAACATCACCAAAATTAGTAATAGATAAACTATTTATACCATTACATATAGGACAATCTATTCTAATAGATTCTTCTTTATTAATATTAATAGTATTAATATAAGATATTATATTATTATTCATAGTTTATAAAAACCTTTGTTTCGGGCTGATAAACCAACCTTGTATCACACAAGAAAAATTACGTCAAGATATTTTTTTTGTTGACAACTATTTTTTTATGCCCTATAGTCGATTTCTGTTTTTAACAATCCAAGAAGTCCTCTGGCCCATGAATATATTTTACTTATCTTCTAACCCAGTTATAGCGGCAAACTATCACTGTGACAAACACGTTGTAAAGATGATTCTCGAATCAGCACAAATGTTGTCTACCGCATGGCGGTGTCAAAAAGAAGCAGAACAAGATTTCTTCTCTCAAAAACTTGATGAATTAGGTGTGTATAAAATTGCACACAAAAACCATCCCTCGTGCATATGGGCTAGAGAAAGCGGCCCTAATTATAAGTGGCTCTACAGTTTGTTTTGTAGTTTATGTGTCGAGTATCGTGTAAGATACGAAAAGGTACACGCCTCTGAAAAACTCCTTGGCTTTCTTGCAAATATTCCAAAAAAAATAGATGGTGTCGGAGGGTTCACGCCGCCACCTCAATGTATGCCCGATCAATATAAACAAGATGATACTGTAGGTGCTTATCGGGCCTTTTACATCGGAGAAAAATCTGGTTTTGCCAGATGGAACTACTCTAAAAAACCAGAATGGATGGAAAACAACTAATGCACAAATTTAGACATACACCAAATACTAAAAAAGTTGTAAAAGAATTAATTTTACAAGGGCTTAGTTCTAGGGAAGTTGCTAAACAAGCTAATAAAATTTGTAAAAACGAATTACAGGCTTTTCTTACTAGAAATTCTGTGTTAGGATTAAAAGAAAGAATGGGGCTATGTAAAAAAAGCAATAGGGAATATGCGCCTAGAAAACACTCTAATAAATATGATAAATCTCTTGCGTATGAAGAGAAACCAGATTTTATAAATCATGAAGAATCTCGTAAACATAGATTAACAGAAGCATTAAAAAAATATTCACACGTATAGGTTTATTATGGAAAACACACATCAAAAAGGTTTACTATCTAAAATTTCTGTAATGAAACATTATACTCAACAAGGTTGGTATGTGTATAATGAGACAATGGGAACAGGCCCTATTGATATTGTTATTGTAAATCCTAACACTGGTGAGGTAAGATTTATAGATGTTAAAACCATGTCATTTAGATCGCAAACTGCAAAGCAACCTAATACAATGATTAATAGGTCTACATCTGATTTACAAAAGAAACTAGGTGTACAACTTGTATATTATAATACTGAAACAGGTGATGTTAAAGATTAAGGAGTTGACAATGAAAAGAAAAATAGAAGAATTGAAAGAAATTTTAGAAGAGTTAACTACTTTGTATTACAAAGCCGAAAAATTAAACCCAGATTGCGCTAGTATAATCAGTACAGCAGAAGATGTTGTGACAGACACAATTAAATTTTATAATAAAGAGAAGGTAACTTTACTTTCAAAGAAAGATTTTGATGTAAATTTCAAAATACTATTGGATTTTATGTTGGATTACGGACACTGCGGTTCTTTACCAAACATGGATGAGGATGATGGGACAGGAAAACCCTGTAATGGTTTAGCAGCTTATCTGGCTGCTGTTCGATTAGCAGGAGCAGACGTAGAGCCTCACCCAATATTATCTCATGCCGAAGTTTATACTGGAGATGGGACAAGTTACTGGAGAAAAGAGGACTGACCAATGAGTTTATATATTCAATTACGAGATGAATTATTATCTTCTGAAGAAGAACTTACTGTTCGTCAATATTGGATTAAAGCAGACTGTATTGAACTCCAAGAAAGTGGTTTTACTTATCTTGACACAAAGTCTGGTGAATGGGAACATATTATTCAAAAAGATAACAAGTTTTATTTGTATCCTAGTATGTTTGAGGACAAACCCTATTCTGATGATTTAGGATATGATTTTCTATGGGTTAGAGACAGGTTAATGGAAGGGTGTAAACTTGATTAAAGCCTTGGCAGCGGCTCCCGACCATTCCTTTAAATAGGGTGGCGTGAGTGGCTCCCGACTACTCCTTTAAATAGGGTGGCGTGAAGAAATCGGGTAGCTGTCGTTTATTTTTGTAAAGCAGAGAAAAAACATGAAAAATAAACCTAGAAAAAAAAGAATTGTCGAGTACAGCAAAAGAGCTTATGATGGTAAAACTCTTCAGTGGACTTGGATGACTGATGTAGAGTTAGGTATAATTAAATATCGTGACTCTAAAAGGTTTCCCCATCTTGCCGATAATGGTAGATGGGTAATAACTAGAATATACGAAGGTGATGATATTCTATATGGATAAATAGGAGAAGATTATGAAAGAACTACCTAAAGACTTTTTTGAGTGGGTACTTGACATTATGGGGTTTTACAATGTCAAGATTGATGATGATTTTGTCAAAGGACTAAAAAATGTCAATCGTTATACAAGGGCAGGTAAATCTGGTAAAGTTATATACTGTCCTAATTGTAATGCGCCTGAGATAGTATATAACTTTTCATGGGCCTTGGCTACTTGTCCGTCATGCGATACAACCTCTTATAAGCATGAGTGGCTTATTAAGTGAGCAATGTCTTGTGGAAGCATATATAATTTTAACGCTTTTTTTATTATGTTCATTTTTTTTAAGTTTATGTTATTTAGCAACGTGGTAATAAATCATGAGTAATGTCGGTTATATAGTTAACAATTTGTTAATGTTTGTAATATGTATGCTTGTTTATACGTCGTTTCCAAAAACTATTTCTAAAACAGTTAAAATTGTTTTACTAGCATTGTTTGGGTTATCTATCGTTACATTAAAGGTTATATTAGAGAGTTAATATGTCTGTCTCACATAACGAAATCATATTAGAAAATACATATAATCAAATTGTCGATGAACTAGTCGATAGTGGTATGCCACTAGAAAAAGCACTTGTTGAAGCTACTACACTTACTATGGAAAAATGGAAAAGCGGAGAATTAGGTGAGTAAAAAATGTCGGCCCTTTACCCTGTAAATAATGTCGGCCTAAAAATGTCGGCCTAAGAATGTCGGACTTTTTAGTGTGGTACTGGTTTCTTAGGGCTATGGGTTACAGCCGCCGTACCAGTTTTGCGGCTGGCATTTCAAACTCAATAGTTTATTCATCTAAAAACAAAAAAAAATTACTTGACTAATATATTTATTTCGTGATAATGTTTTTTTATCGTGAAAAAATATAGTTGAAAAAGGGTGACAAAATGGACTCAGAGCTAAAAATATTCAGAAAGCGGCAACCGGATTATTCTGTAGAAAAAAGAGTCATTGCAAGTATTGTGGGCAATCGATTTTTTACGGTTCATTTCTATACCAATAAAGGGGAGTTACGTAAACTTAATGGTCGCTTGGGTGTTACCAAATATATAAAACGTTGGGACAAAACCGTTTCCAAATATCATGACGATACTGTAGAAATGCCTCATAAATATCTTGTGGTTTATGATGTTAAGGCAAAAGGATATAGAAATGTTAATATTGAAACTATACAATGTATCAATGTTGATAATGTATATCACATGAATATTTAACAGGCAAAATAAAATGCACAATCAACAATTGTTATCTGTATCTAATGACGCGAAAACTGTAAAAGGCGAAAAGTTTGGGTACATTACTCATGTTCTATATCTTGCCGCTGGTAATACATCAGGTCATGAAGTTTGTCACTGGCGAAATGATGAGTGTTTTAAAGTTTGCCTATATAATGCAGGGCGTGGTAAAATGCACTCGGTGCAAAATGCTCGTATACAAAAAACTAGAAGATATTTTTTAAATAAGAAAAAGTTTATTAGTGATTTAATGCAGGAAATAGAAAGCACCTCAAAAAAAGCACAAAAAAAAGGATATATACCTGTTTATAGATTAGATGGCACTAGCGATTTAGGACTAGCCCAACGTATAGCCCCTAAGTTTCCCAATCTGCAATTTTATGACTATACAAAAAACTTTAAACGTAAACCGCTTGCAAATTGGGATATCACATATTCGTATGATGGTTTTAATTGGAATAAATGTAAAGAAAAATTGTCAGGTGTTTCTGATTTAAAAAATGTCAGCCCTTGTTCAAGAGTCGCTATGGTATTTAAAAATAAATTACCTAAAACTTATAAGGGATACAAAGTTGTGGGTGGTGACAATCACGATTTAAGATTTCTAGATAAAAAAAATATAATCATTGGCCTAAAAATCAAGGGTAAAAAAAGTTTAGAGGCTCAAAACTTTTTTGTAGATATAAAATAAAAAGTAATGTATAAAAATATTATCGGATTTTATCCGGTGTTATTTTTAACTACAAAATAGGCATAAAATTATGAATGAAATACTTACACTAGACCAAGCATTAATTAAAGCTTCTAAACCAATTACTGCTCCGAAACCCTTAAAATTAGAAACCAGATATGTGCATAATAATATAAATGACGTATCTTTTTTTGAACAATTTAGGGCAAAAAAAGTTGGGGTTAGGGTATACAATAATTTTCCTCATACCGTCCCAAAGGCTCGTGCATTAGTCAATGAAAAAACCGGCGAATTAATGAGCG
>TARA_R100000700_G_scaffold18450_1_pt1 | contig 19785 bp, 28 predicted proteins | sample TARA_R100000700 | Tara Oceans TARA_R100000700 (sample SAMEA2622810) | marine metagenome | biome: marine biome (ENVO:00000447); feature: marine epipelagic mixed layer (ENVO:xxxxxxxxx); material: "saline water (ENVO:00002010), including plankton (ENVO:xxxxxxxx)" | depth 120 m | reverse complement strand
ATCTTGGGGGTGCTCTACCATCTGGAGCCATTCTCGTAATGTGTTTGTGGCCACCCCGCCAGGAGTAACCTGAACGGACACTGGCGTCTCTAAAACTTCTTCTAGATTCAGATCATAATCCGGATCAAACTCCACTGGTACATCACCATATACTTCAAAACCATATTTGGCTGCAATGGGGCGCACTTTTTCAATAAGTCGTGCTAGGGCTGCGTGATCATAAGGAATTTCGATTCCACCACCTTTGACGGGCTTTCTCGTCTTGGGGTCTATAGGGCGCTCAAGCCCTGGGCGATCCATGGAAATCCCTTTTCGAATCATATGGGGCTGGGCTTTTTTTTCATAGAACTGGTTGATGCCATGAATAGCCAAAATATTGGAATCATATTCCTGGACGTTAGACTTCCCTTCAATATATTCGGTATTGAAATATTTTGTAGGGTCATCCCACATTTTGAGCGCTTTAAGTTCCGGAGTGATGGCTGGAATAGCCGCATTGAAAATAGTTAACAACTTAGCTATAGCATTAGCCATGCCATGATCGGATCCCCACTTTGCTAAAGCACTTTCAGCATCAAAGCCCTCAATTGAGGCAATATGAGAGGTTCCGCGATCCATGCGAAACTCTTTTTGACCATCCTCGTTGGTAATCAGCTTAAAACTGGTATTGATGCCATCCCACTTGACGCTGCCGGCAATTTCATTGTTTTGAAGACGCACAACAGCGTCCTGGATATAATCAATGAGGTCTTGCCCTGTTTTTACGCGGTCGACATCAAAAGGGTGCGCCATATGGCCCGGTGTGCCCATGTACCTACTCCTTATTCTCTTCTAGTATTTTTACCTGCTCCTCAAGAGTGTTCACTCTTTCTTGGAGCCGTCGTGTATGGCGCCTGACTTCGCGCAAGTTCGCTCGTGCTGTTTCAATCCGCAACGCGTCGGTTTTAGAACGCGGAGTTATGGCTTGGAGAACCTCGGAAATAGATTGAAGATAGCTAGCAACACTAGGGGCGCTGCTCTCGCCGAGCAAGAACTTGCGAGTAAGTCGGCGATAGTCCATTACTTATTCCTCAGATTTCGAAGCAGCCTTTCGGCCACGTCGCCGCGGAGCTGGCTTATCTTCCGTGTCTTTCGCTGCCTTAGCGGCTTCCGCAGCTGCCTTGTCCTCAGCGGCCTTCGCTTTTGCAGCAGCCTCGGCCTTGGCTTTTGCTGCAGCCTCGGCCTTCGCCTTGGCTTCAGCCTCTGCTTTTTCTTTGGCGGCTGCTTCTGCTTTCGCTTTAGCGGCCGCTGCTTTCTTGGCGCTCTCATTCCGGCGTCGTCGTTTAATCCATGGTGCTACCATTTTACTTGCCTTCCTTTCTGACACGCGCGATGATTCGACGTGTGATTTGTTTTGCTTCTTTTACCGAGATTTTACCAGGCCTGGCGTACTCCGCGAGATCCATTCTCTTGGCCATCGATGGACGGTTACCCTCCTCGTCATCGTGTTCTTTAGATCCGATACCCTTATAATCATCTTCGTCCTCATCACGCATGGGATGGCCATGGCCCTCAGCAAGACTAGCATTGGTGACAAGAATATCACGGGCATCCACGCGCTCAAGAATGGTGCCGTCCTGAAGCTTCATGTCGTACCAGGTAACCTGGTTCAGCTTCTTATTGAAGTTGTGGTTGATGGCCTCTGCCATCTTAATCTGACCTTCATGGTGGACGCCGCCGTGATGAACACAGTAGTGGTTAGGGGAGAACGCACCCTCCCGGAAGTGGGTTCCGCGCTCGTGACGATCCTCATGATCTTCATCATATGCCATATCGCGCTTCAGGGCGTCAATGTGAGCCCGCGTAGCATGTCGCTTGATAAGGTCATGAAGCTCACGGTCGTCCCGACCTTCATCCTCACCATAGTGGTAGGTCTCTTCGCCCTCGGAGTCTTCCTGAAGCTCTTCGGCTGCATCTTCTCCAGCCTCTTCACCAGCGAGTACACGGTCGGCGTGCGCCACGTCAGCGGGCTCGTTCTTCTCTTCCTTAAGAAGCCCCCACTTTTTCATCAACTTGGTGTTGATCTCATTATTTTTCCATTCTTTTAGCGACATTTTTGGTTCTCCTGTTTCTGAAAAGTCTATGGCGACATTCCGTTTTCCTGTCTTAATTAGGTCTTCATAATCCCTAAAGATCAAATTACCTTTGGTATAAGCCTCACGCTCCATCTTGCGGAGATGAGGATTCTCTTGTGCATAGCCCGCCGAGGTCTCCATATCACTGGTAAAATCCCCCCGACAATTTTGCGCATGGTGCACCAATTCATGAGACAATGAGCGCATGATATCTTTAGGATGGCGCCCATCAACATAGAGCACAATTTCCATAGCACCCGGATCATAATAAGCGGTTTTTCCTAAAATTCGCTGTGAATTGGAGGTGTCACTCTGAAATATAACGGTGACAGGCTTGTTAAATCCTAGCTGCTGTTGGGAATACGGGAAGAAATCTCCCACCAACTGCTCTAAGTGATAAACGTTCCCAATAGATTGATTTTTACACTGATGCATCGTTTACTAAATAGTGCTGAATAGTAGAAAGAGTACACCCCAGAGGTGATACACAAAAAGCGCCATGTAGACAAGGTTTAGTGCTAGTAATATTTTGAAAATACTATTAGTAAACCTTTTTCGAAAACAATAAAGAATCCATATCCCTACAGCACTGAGTCCGAGCTTGGCGATGACAAATAATAAAGGGGATACCTCCAAAAAGAAGGCCATGATAGGATTTGCTTCGTGCCCTAAGTCATTAGCAATCCAAAAAATAGTAGCGGTGAGATCAATGAGGATAAAGATTGCCAGAATATAGACTAGTCGGACAATCTTCCTCACCTACATTACCCCTTCTTTCCCCTATCCGCAGCACTCACAGTCTTCGCAGCAAGCGCACTTACAAAGCGTTGCGCCTACACATTTAGCTTGAAGCCACTCTGGCTGCTGCCAAAAGGGGATAAGCATATGCACCAGCATAGCCAGTCCCGAAAGAAGCAACAAGCCCGATAGCCGCGCTGACTGCTTCAAATGGCCTAACCAGCCATGTTCTTTAAGATGTGCCCAATCCCACATTATCTTCCCTCCGGATTTTGTTTGTCATAAATAATAGCCTTGAAGGCTGTTTCAACGTAATCAGCTGCTTTGGTAAGCTTTGCTTGTACCCAAGGCTCAAGATTCTCATCATCCTGTAACATATCGTGCAGCTGTTGTGCTTGTTGTGCTAAATGAAAAAGATCTCTCCGCGCCATAGCGCCCTCATACCCATCGGGGTCTTTTTCGACTTTTGGTGGAGTGCGATCTTGTGCATTCATCACAGGGGTTTCTAGTAAAATAGAAGAGCCCTTGCGGATTTCTTCTGAAATAAGGTTTTTGAGAGTTTGTCGGTTAAGCTTCGGGGAAGTCATTATCTATCTCCTGTGGCGTCGCCCAATACAAAGGCTTGAAATGCTTGTTTGTCTTTATCGTTCATTCGGGAATAGAGTTCAACCGCGCGCTTGACAGAGCCCTCTAGGGCAGAAACTTCCATCTTGGTCTCTTGCATTCCTGCAGCCCCGTCGCCACCACCCCAGGCGCCCGAACTATAACCAGCATAACTGGTAGAGCCCGCGTACTTCTGTTGACTTTTCGGAGGCGCGACCACGCGCTGGTCCGGCATTGGATGGGCCCCGGCCATCTCAATGTCATTGAGGGCCTTCCTGAGCGCTGTGGTGGCTCTAAATGCGTTTTCGTAGGCGCCGTCATAAGTGGGATCATCGAGAGCCACAATAAGGCGTTCTGTAGCCTCTCGGGCCTCTAAAGCTATCTCATATAACTCATTGGCTTTGGGATCGCCCATATTTTGCTCTTTGTCAGAGTTGGACTGTGACCCCATACGATGCGGTACACCTTCAGGGGCGGAAGGCTCATTAATACCCCCGCCAGTAAACATGGCTTCCTTCACCATGGTTTTAAGCTGGGCGTAATCAATACTCACGAGTTAGTCCTTCTTCCGCTTGCGCGCCATCTTCCGGAAAGTCTTGGCCAGGTTATAACGTTTGGTTCCAGGGCGACATGTCGGACCGCCAAATTTCTCGCCGGTGCATACCCCTTCGGTGCCGCGGCGCTCAATATCTGCTTCGGCATCCTGAATCCAGTCATCGTCTTTTTCTTCGGCAAGGCCCGACTCAAGGGGTCGCTCATAGCCCTCTTCCCCCTTTTTTTCTTCGCGCAGAATTTCATCTAAAAGAGACGCCGGATCGAGGTCAAACACTTCGATTGCTTCAGCATTAGTAAGCACCACCTCTACTTCTTCTCTAATAATATTCAGTAACTCTGTTTTTGTCATAGCACGAACCTCCGGCGTATAATTAAATAGTTTCTTCTTCTTCCTTTGACATTAGAGCTTTAGATTTTTTGACCTTAGGTGTTGATCAGGTTGCCATAAATTTTGGGATTTTCAATGGGGTGAGTCCCGGCATAGAAGAGAGCAAAACCAGCGATCAAATTGCTATTACCAGCGATATCGACTGCCGTACCAAACGTATAGTTGGTAGTGGAACTTCCCCAGCCGTCATCTGAATACTTAATCGTCACTACGTTTGAATCGACTGCCACGCGGAAGGACCGGCCGGCCGTCCAGTTAGGTCCACCCCCGCTGGTGCCGTTCGCCAGCGTACCACTTTCAAAAGCCGCAGCGGATGTTCCGGCCCAGCAATAGACGGCCCATTGCATCCACGCATAGGCATTCGTAGATGTGACAGGCGGGGTGTCTTTGTAGCCGAGTCCAAACATGAATTGAACGTTGTTACCGTTGTAGTTGAAGGATGGAGTCATTTCTACATAAGCCGAGTCACCAGAAGTAATTTCGGCGACGGTAGTAGCGCCGCAATTCCAGTTTCCTCCGCTTAGGGTTCTAATAATACCTTGATCAAGCCCGGTTTCGGTACCCACTGCGCAGACAGTTCGATTATTAAGTTGAGAAGTATCGGTAATGGGCAATTCGAAGGGCGCGGCATCTGAGCATGCACCACCCGAAAGAATGGTGCTAACACGGGATTTATCTATCCCGATAATGGTGCTTATCTGATCACATTTGATGCCATCAATTGTTGCTGCTTGCGTCTCGTCACTCATGATTTTTCTCCTGCGCTACGTGGGCCATCCATTTTTATATATTTCATCAGTCGCGGTGCAACTTCGAAGCCGGCTTCGTGAAGTTTATTGGCCCACCACTTGGCAATAGCCCCTTCTTCAAGCGCCGACGGAACCAGATTGGCCTTGATGCCGGCTGCTTCTGCCGCCGCCACTTCTTCCTCATCGTCGTCCCAATGCTCGGCAACACCCAAGGACAGAAGAGTCTCAGCTTTAAGGTCCCCATGTGTGTAGTGGATACTCTCCACAGGAAGCTCTAGTTCGGCTACCAACTCTTCTGGGTCTGGGGCTGTATCCCATGGGTGTTTATCCCCTGTGCGTTTTGACCGGGATGTAACAATTAGAACCTTGTTGCCGGCCGCTGCAAGTTCTCTTAGCTTTGCGATGTTCTCCTCGTGAGGGCCATCATAAAGAATGCCAAATTCGGGATCTTCTGGGTCTGGCTTATGTCTGATTAAAGTATCGTCGTAATCAAACGAATAAATGTTTTGTTCCAAGTTATCTTGTTCGGCGATGTACTTTCGCCATTCTTTTAAAATTTGTTTCATTATTATAAATATACCTTTTCATTCATTTACAGTATAACAGACTGAAAAAGGAAGTCAAGAGGTTTTTAATAGTCATCGTCCTCACCGTAATCTGGCGGGAAGATGGAGGAATCAATGATTTTGAAGTTACCTTCACTATCATGTCCAATGTTACCGCTGCCAATCTCATATTTATCGATATTAAACTCGTGCATGGCTTTGCTTAACTCTTGATACGCAGGGCCAGCTACACGGGACAGTAGGACTCCGAGTTCTTGAGCAATCTCGGCACTTTTAGACTCGTCATCAGCCGCATCTTTGGTCCGATCATACCGGAAGGATCCCAGAATTGTCTTCAAGATATGAAAAGGGTCGGCAGGATTGATATCTGCCTCACGACGCCATTGCAATATGGCTTCTTTCTCTGCGGGGAAAGACTTATCAAGAACTTTTTCCAAATCATCCATGCGATCAATTGGCGTAGCTTTGTCCACTACAACCCACGAGAAGTCATCAGCATGGGCGTACGCACGGGGGAATATAAGAGGATAGCGCTTGGCAGTGTTGAAATCGTCTTCATTCATCTGCATCTTATAATCATCGGGCTCGTGAATCATTTTGATAACGTGCTCGGGATCACTAACGGGCTGATACACTGCGCGAAAGGATCCGGCGCCAAGTTTCTTAAAGCGATCAGATTCTAGGATGGCATGGATCTCATCAAAGTCGTCGGTGGCTTGGATTTCTTTTAGCCAAGGGAAATATTGTGTCTCATTCTCGGTAAGATACTTCCGCCAGTTTTCAAGTAGGAGTTTCATTCTTCGTCCAATTCGGGATGATACCCCAAATACACGCGCCCGATGTCGTCCCCCACCTTTTTACCATCAGCTTTCAGTTCAGCCGGAACAGCCTTATCCGGTGTCCCATACCAGTAATAAACATCATAGCCGCCGTCCTCCCTCCATTTTACTACAAGTCCACGTTCGTGCTCTGCAGTGTCCGCTTTCAAGATTATTTCTTTATTTTGTGGAAGTACGAGGTCTGGCTCCCCACCCTCTTCTTTTAGTAACTTCCGCCAGTTTTCAAGGATTAGTTTCATTTTACCACTTCTTGCAGGACCAGTAACGCGCTTTTGTCTTTGGACCAGGGTTGTCACAGTTGTGACGAGCACGGAAAGACTTGCGCGCCTTGGGGTTGCTCTTACGAATTTTCATATTCGGATCACCAAAGTTAACCTTCTTTACATTTCCAGTTTTCGGATCCTTGACATAAACTTTAAATTTTTTGACATCTCCACGGGTGGGTTTATTGAGGGTAACCTTACGCCCGCGATACTCAGCCTCGTAAACAAGATCAGGACAACCACAGGCCGCAGTATCAAGCTGTTCTATTAAACATGCAACGCACACGGGAGTGCCGTCGTCTAGGTAAGCCTCAGTCAGATGGGGAAATACATCCCGCTCCAAAAGCGCCCGATTAACTTCTTCAGCAATCAAACCGTATAGCTCATCACTTCTCATGGTAATTCCCTCTTTCTTGGTTTTCTTAGCTTTCTTGCCCCAAGATTTACCTTTACCTCGCTCTTTACATGCGCCCGGGGTTGGACGACATGCCGGGTACTTCTTGCGCTTTTCACCAGAACCTCGGCCGCATGACTTGTAGCCGCCTTTACCGTCTGGGGCATTGCAGTCAACCCAACCTTTCTTAGAACCCTTCGCGCCCTTACGACCAAACCAATCTCGAAGTGATGACTCTTTGCTGGACTCAGTTCCAGCTTTCTTCTTTTTCTCGTCAAGGGTTTTTTTGACATCGATCTCTTCGCCATCTTGGAGAATATAATCTCCGTCTTCATGGAGTCCAACGTCGCTCATACCTTTGATAGCATCTTTGATTTCTTTTTCTGATGCTTTGGTGTGGTCCTTGAGCGCTTTCATACCTGCAGCGCCACCTTCCTCGATCAATGCTTTGCGAATTTTTGACTCTAGGTTTTCTTCGCCCTCAAAAAGCTCAATTTGTTCGTTTTTCTTACTCTTATTGCCCCAATTCTTTGCACCTACCTTGCGGCATTTTACAAGGGCCCCTGAGGCATACGCTGACGGCCAGACTTTATAACGAGAGCGCACTTTATGATAACAAGCGTCTCTTTTAGCCTTCTTCTTTTTCTTCTTCTTTTTCTTCTTCTCATCAAGGGCATCTTCTTCGATAACTTCTTCTTCGAGAGGCACACAGTTGGGAACCATCTTGTCGCCCTTCTTTTTCATTCCCACTTTTTTGTAGCCATCCCAACACGGATCAGCTGCCTCTTCAAGATAGGAATTCCAGTTTTCAAATAAGAGTTTCATTCTATTCTTTACCCTTTCCTTGCATCCTAAGTAGTCGATCTTCGGCATATTTTGCCCTCATATCGCCCAAACCACGGTCAATTTTTTCAAGTGCTTGGACTAACATCTTTTCCTGATTGGCTAGTTTGGACACGATCATTTCCTGGTGATATTGGCGCGCTTCCTTGGCGGCCGCCTCCTCTTCTTTTTTATCCTTACGTTGCTGCCAGTTCATGAATAACAAAGAAGCAGTCCACAATCCTAGGACGCCATATTGAGCTAAGCCTTTTATTATTTCGAGTTCCACTCAGTAAATAGTGATATTATAGCGTCAACAACCACTCAATTGAATAGTTCACCTCTTCTGCACTATATCCCCGATCAATATCTCGTAAAATCATGTTACCGTCAATGTAATAAAACGTTGGCCAGCCAGACAGTGCCCAAGTCCCCCCAGCGCTTTCGAGCATCGCTCTGCTACCCCCGATTACAAGAGAGCTAGTATTGCCGTATTCTTGCGCCCAGGCTTGGACATCTTTAGCGGTGGGCACATTGCCTTCGGCTGTTTCAATCAGAACAGTGATATAAAGAAGCCCTGTGTCGCTATATTGATCTTGTACCTCTTGGGCGTGTTGCGCTGCTAGTCGACAGGGACCGCACCACCCGGCTGAGAAATCCAGTACGATTGGGCGCCCAAAGAGGGCGTATAGACTAAAGGCATCGCCCTTGTGGTCGACGGCCGTAATATTACAAGGGTGTTCTCCCTCTACGCACGCGCACGATTTCCAATCAATGGGACTGGTGGGAAGCATATCCCACGGATCCGTTTCGTGAAAATTCTCCAAAGCAACAAAGTCTAGTGTTTCCTGGTGATCTTCCGGGCCCAAGTCTCTTGGAATCCTATCAAACTCCTCCTTTCCCGAAGGGGGCGTACACGCGAATAAAGACGCGCATAATACTAACAAAACCGTACGTAACATAGCGACATACCTCCTATTGTAACTAGAGGAGATGCTTTTTGTTCGGTATGTTTTTATATTTATCCGCGTCGGGGTGAGGGTCGATGGAATAATCTATGGGGGGAGAAATTACAGCTAATCTTTCATTTATTTCTATAAACTCCTCTTGGTCCGCGGGGACTTCAAAATCCCCATATATTGCATCCACAGGACAAAGAGGCGTACATGCGTCGCAGTTTATACACACTTCCGGGTCGATAACGAGCATATCCGGAGCTTCCCGAAAAGCATAGACAGGGCACGCGTCGACGCAATCAGTATACTTACATTTAATACAAGCCTCAGTTACCACATATGTCATTTAGGTAAAGTCCTTAGGATCCCTATATTTTTGTCTTACCTTTTCAGATATCGGGATCGCTTCTCCATCACCGTCGATACGCACGAAGGTCATGGTGGTGCTCGCGACAGCTCGCTGGGTGCCGTTGTACACAGAGTGCCTTCTCGCCTCCATAGCCAGCGTTAGAGACGTTTTACCGACCTTGGCCACCTCTCCATATATCTTGATGATCTGACCGGGTCTGCAGGGCTTCTCGAAGGTCAATCCAGAAATATGTTTAGTGACCATTCGCGGAGTATCAGCAACCTGAGCAGCGTATGCAGCTGCGGCTTCGTCTAACCATGCGAGCATGACACCGCCGAAGAGGTTTCCGTGATATCCCACATCTTGTGTTTTCACAAAGTGGGTAGATATTAATTCCATTTATTTAGCTTTTTCGGGGGTAGACGATGCGCTCAAATCTTTGTTCACCTTTTTTACTTGCGCGCATTGGGTATTTTGACATAACTCGTTAACTTTAGCCTGTAGTTTTTCAATTTTTAAGCTCAAACTTTCCACCACAGTGGAAATTTCCAGTATAATTTTTTCTCTAGAGTCCATCTGCTTCGATCTCCTGTATCATCGCGAAGTGAGCATCAGCCACTGCCTGCCTCGTGAGGGGATCCAGTAACGCTGTGGCATCATCAAAATTAGTCATAAACCCATTCTCAGATAAGACTGCCGGCATATGAGTTTTTCGAAGAACGTAAAAGTTGGCCCATGTATCGTTACTCCGAATTCCTCGGTCGTAAAACACAGTAAGGTCGGCGAGCCAGCGTTGAAGACTTGTGGCTAATCGCTTGCCGGATCGACTCTTATAATGATAGAATGTGCATACGCCTTTGGCCTTATTGAAGTCACGTCCGTTTCCAAAAGCATTGGCATGCACCGAAACGTATATAGAATTGCGATTTTGACGATGAAGCTCGTTAGCTGTACGTACGCGGTGAGATAGTGGAATGTCTTTATTGGTGTTTACGATATCGGCACAATCAATGTTATGCTGTTTGCATAACTCTATAACACGGTCCACCACATCGCGATTGAATTCTCCCTCATAAAGGACAGATCCATCAGGAAAGCGAGGGGATCGTTTTCCTGCGGTCTGGTAAACACCGTTGATTATTCCGCCGTGTCCTGGGTCTAGGAGCCATGTGTGGCGCGACATTGGTCTTTCCTCCACTCTATAAATATTCTTTCCATTTCAAATTTCCTTTACCGATACGTTTTTTAATTATAGACCGATAGGAAGGTTTCTTCGGCGGCCGCATAAGAGTCACCGGCGCATTTTCGATCAAAAAATCACGTTTTTTCTGATTGCAAGCGTTGCATGCGGCAACAACATTGTCCCATGTATTAGCGCCTCCTTTGGAACGAGGCAAAACATGGTCGATCGTCAGGTCGCCTTCTCGGAAATGTTTGGTGCAATATTGGCACCTATTTTCGTCCCGTAAAAGGATATTCTTGCGCGTACATGGCAAAGTAAAGAATTTTTCGTCAATATAGCGGAATAAGACGATAACAGAGGGTATTTGAAACGCTTGTGTAGCCGAATGAACCCATTTATCGGTATATTCAGCAGCCCAGGCCTTTTTGAGCCATGTCAAAATGATTGCCTCCTCCCAACTAATCACTTCGATGGGTTTGAACGACGAATCGAGTTTTAGAACGGAAATGGTCTCCATTTATCTCTAAGGTGGCACGACAGAGGGGCGCCCTCATTATAAATAGAAATTATTTTGTCGATAAAAGACGAGCGCCAAGAAAATACGCTAAAAAAACCAAAAAAGAGCTTGCCATCTGAATTTGGGTCAATTATAATATGAAAGATCCTAAAACTAAACAGTTTTGTCGGGCATCAAAGTAATTAGTATATGAGCGTATTCCGCAAACACAAATCAATTGTCGACCGAGCCGCCAGTGACCGAATTCGTCATAAAAAGAAAATTGAAAAGGCAATCAAAGATTCTATCAAAGACGTTATTGCTGAAGAATCTATCATTGGCCAAAATGGCAAGAAAAAGATCCGAATTCCGGTCCGGGGCATCAAAGAATATCGCTTTATCTACGGAAATAACGAAAATAACAAAACTGTAGGCTCCGGAGGGCAGCATGGACTGAAAAGAGGTCAAAAAATCGGTCAAAAACGGGCTGACAAGGCCAAAGGCCAAGGAACGGGTAAGGCCAGTAACGAAAAAGGTGACCAATACTATGATGTAGAAGTTACATTGGAAGAATTGGCTGAATATTTGTTCGCAGATCTAGAATTGCCGGATTTAGAGAAGAAACAATTCAAATTTATCTCTCACGAGACCATCAAACGCCAAGGATACCGCTTTCAAGGCATCCGTCCGCGCCTCTCCAAGAAAGAAACGCTCAAAAGGAAGATTCGACGTCAGAAAATGGCGGAAAAAGCCGGAACCTATGACCCCGAGAGCGACGATCGCTTCCCCTTTCACAAGGATGACCTAAAATATCACCATATCAAACCCAAAGTTAAAGAAAACAGCTCTGCCGTCATCTTTTTCCTCATGGATGTATCGGGATCCATGTCTCAAGACCGAAAATACCTGGCGAGGAGCTTCTTCTTCCTCTTGTATCAGTTCTTGAACCACCGATATGAGAATGTGGAGGTAGTTTTTATCTCTCACTCCACAAATGCGGAGCGTGTGACTGAAGAAGACTTCTTTAAAGTAGGTACATACGGTGGTACAATTGTTTCATCTGCCTTGAACCGCCAAATCGAAATCGTAGAAAAAGAATTTCATCCAAATACATGGAATATTTACACTTTTTACTGCGGTGATGGAGAAAATTGGTCTTCGGACAATGAAAAATGCATAGATTTGTTCAAGCAGATCAAAGATATAAGCCAACTAACAGCTTATTGCGAGATTAACGAGCACTATGGCAACTTCGCCGAGGAGGGAAGCAACGAAGTTATGCCAGATGGGTACCCGTGGCCCTCATTTTCAGCTTGGAAGCAGGAAGAAAAGGACAATCTGTGGTCCAAACTCACTCCCATCTGCGACAATAAGTTCAAAAAAGTGATGATTGGTCATACCGATCACATTTGGAAGGCCTTCAAATCTCTATTTGGTGGAGGAAAGTAACCATGAGTGACTGGACTGAAGCAGATTTGCTTCATTGGGATGAAAAAATCATCAGGATAGCGGAGGATTTAGGACTCGATTGGCATCCTATTGATTATGAGATCATCGATTACCAAGAAATGCTCGGCGCCATGGCTTACACCGGTCTACCAACGCATTATCGGCACTGGTCATACGGCAAAGAGTACGAGCGTACGCATACGCTTTATAATATGGGCCAAACAGGGCTACCTTATGAGATGATTATCAACTCAAATCCGTCTATCGCATACTTGATGAGAGAAAATGCGCTCTACATTCACCTCTTGACGATGGCTCACTGCGTTGGTCACTCGGATTTTTTCAAACAGAACCGTATGTTTGCCGAAACTAACCCGGAAAACATAATTGATAGCTTCAAGTCTTCTGCTAAATACGTACGACAATTGATCGAAGACCCGTCTATTGGTATTGATAAGGTGGAAAATATCCTAGACGCTGCACATTCTATCAAATATCAGGTACCGCGTTTTCCTGGGATCAAATACAAAAGCCGCGATGAATTGATAGCGCTCGAAAAAAAGAAGATGATCGAGAATCCAAACTATTCTCCCAATCTCTCTAAAAATCCCCTGAGGCCAGAGTATAACCTTCTTCGCTTTATAGCAGAACACAGCAAAGGTCTGGAGGAATGGGAGAGGAACCTTATTCTTATTGTTGAGGAAAGTTCGAAATATTTCATCCCCCAGGCGCTCACGAAGGTGATGAATGAGGGGTGGGCCTGTACAATTCACTACAAGATTATTAATGAGCTAAACTTACCGGATAAGCTTCACCTGCCGTTTATCAAGCTTCACAATCAGGTAGTACGACCCCATCTCGGCCAACTTAACCCCTATCATTTAGGCTTCAAATTGTTTGAGAAAATTATCGAGAAGCAGGGTATGGAAGAGGCCATGATAGTACGAGAAGTTCACAACGATATTTCCTTCCTACGGTTCTATATGGACCAAGAGTTTATGGAGGAAATGAATTACTTTACATACTCCTTCAAAAAAACACAAAAAAATATTACAATAGATGATATCTCCGATGAAGATGGGTGGGAAAAAGTAAGAGACGAGTTAATTAGGAATATAGGACTTAACCGCGTACCAGTTATTTACGTGGACGAAGTAGAAAGAGACAACTCCTTGTGTTTGGTCCACGAACACGATGGCCGCGATCTCGACCTAGCGTATGCCCGCAAAGTATTCGAGCATATAAACACTTTATGGAAAGATAATGTCACTTTGACAACAATCGTGGAAAACGAAATATGGGAGTTTTAAATCATGACCACAACAAATAAGTTTCTAGAAAGGATTCAGGAGCACCGAGATCTCAAGAAGGTAGAAAAATTTGAAGGATACCTTGGTGATTACCTGGCGCTTCTGGAGGATAATAAAGAAATTGCAGCCCTAGCACACAGGCGCCTGTATGACCAGATCATGTCCGAAGGGCTAACTGTTCTTGATGAGACAGATCATCGGTGCAATAAGATCTTTGATGGAGAAGAGGTTAAAATCTATAACTATTTTTCTGACCATTTCTTTGGAATGGAGCGGCCCCTAGAGAAGGTCATGCGCTTCTTGCGCTCGGCAGCTATGAAAGGCGAAGAGAGTCGTCAGGTACTTTTACTTCTTGGTCCGGTAGGCGCAGGAAAATCCGCTCTTGTCGAGCACATCAAGAGCGCCCTAGAACAGTGCGCTCCGGTTTTTGCATTAGACGGTTGCCCCATCCGCGAGGAGCCGCTTCATCTTATCCCTCGCTCACTGCGCGCGGAGTTTGAAGAGGAGTACGGCATCAAGATTGAAGGAGACCTTTGTCCAGTATGCCGGCACAGACTTATCAATGAGTTTGAAGGAGACTTCACGAAGTTCCCAATTACGCAGTCTTCCTTCTCTGTGCGAGGCCGCAAGGGTGTTGGGGTTGTTCCTCCCATGGATCCGAACACCCAGGATACAAGCCTTCTCATTGGCTCTGAGGATATTTCAAAGCTAGACCTGTATCCGGAGGACGACCCAAGAGTTCTTTCGCTCAACGGAGCGTTCAACGTTGGTAACCGAGGCATTGTTGAGTTCGTTGAGGTTTTCAAGAACGAGATTGAGTTCCTTCATACCATGATTACCGCCACCCAGGAGAAGAATGTTCCTTCCCCCGGTAAGCAAGCGATGATTTATTTTGATGGTGTCATTCTCGCTCACTGCAATGAAGCCGAGTGGAACAAGTTCAAGGCTGAACATACTAACGAAGCCATCCTTGACCGTATCGTGCGTGTTAATGTTCCTTACACGCTTGAGTTCGAGCAGGAGGTCAAGATTTACAAGAAGCTAATTGGGCGCTCCGACTTCGATTCTCATATCGCCCCTCATACCCTTGAGGTTGCTGCGATGTTCGCGGTCCTCTCCCGCCTGAAGCCTTCCAACAAAGTCGATGCATTGACCAAGATGAAGATCTACAACGGTCAGGAGATTGTCGAGAAGGGTCTTATCAAGAAAGTGGACATCAAGGATCTCCGCGAAGAGGTTGAAGATGAGGGTATGACTGGTATCTCCACTCGTTTCATCATGAAGGCCATTGATGCCGCCCTAGCTGATTCGTCCAAGAATATGATCACCCCCATATCGATTCGAGATGCACTAGTCAAACAGGTCAAGGAACAGATTGTCAACGCTGATGACAGAAAGCATTTCCTTCAGTTCCTGCAGAAGACGCTTCACGAAGAATATCTTTCCATTCTTGAGAAGGAAATCACCAAGGCTTTCGTTACTGCCTATGAAGAGCAGGCAGAGTCCTTGTTCAACAACTACCTCGATCACGCCGAGGCTTACGTCAATAACACAAAGGTCAAGGATCGAGTAACAAACGAAGAGTTCGAGGCCGACGAAAAGTTTATGGCTAGCATCGAAGAGCAGATCGGTATCAAGGGCTCTGCGAAGAATAACTTCCGGGCTGATATCACTTCCTACATGTTTGCTAAGTTGCGTCGCGGGGAGTCAATTGATTGGCGATCCTATGGTCCTCTTAGAGAGGCAATCGAAAACAAGCTTGTTTCGTCGGTACGCGATATTTCTCGTATTGTCACCAAGAGCAAGAGTCGAGATGTAAAGCAGCAGAAGAAATTCAATGCGATGGTTGAAACTCTAATCGAAAATTATGGTTACAATGAAGACTCCGCCGAAGAAGTCATCAAGTTTGCGAGTAATAATCTATGGCGTGATTCGTAACACTCCCAATCGAATGTATCGCCAAGGGGGCCCTTAGGGGTCCCCTTTCATTTTTTTATCTTCTATAAGAACCAAGTTACCAAATTTTACCCATTGATACGTTTCTACCGGATGGGTGAATAAAACCCGCACCCAAGGTTCGTGGGGGCTAAGATCAGAGAACACTTCGGTTACAATACCCATGGCTTGCGCGTTGGAATTTTTAAGTGTGACAAGATCCCCTGGCTTCATATACTAAGTAGTTGTTCCACCGCGGATCCTAATGAAAGGTCTTATCATCGGGATCAGTAAAATTGACAAGCTGGGAGAGTGGATCCTGCGCCCCTAAATCGCCGCTGGTTGACAGTATAACATCATGAGTTTTCATATCGACATAGACACTTACATGGTCGTCCATCTTGATGTCAAAATCTTGAGCTGTCAGTCGCAAGTCTCCCAGTTTGTGCACAATAACGCTGACGAGGGTCCCGAGCATTGCCGGGCTGTTGTAATCCAAGGATTGATTCGCTCCAGGCCCCGGGGCGACATAAACGGAAGCTTTGTCGGCCATTTTTTTGGTTTCAACAAAAAGTGCTTCCAGTTCAGTGGCGATTAGGATATTTGTTTGTTCTTGTCGTTTGTTTTTATACCCCCACCAAGAAGCCACCACGAAAGTGATTGCCAGTACGATGCCTAAGATAATATTGAGAGTAAACATGGGTGGGTCTCCATGAATAATTAGTGACTGATCCGCGAATTTTTTCTCGCCAATTTTTCTTTGTTTCCAGGCACCCTAGAAGCGCGTTTTATACCGGATCCCTAGCAAGACCTCATACGAAAACAAACAAACGCTTATATGGACCCCCCAGCGGCTACAGTCATGACCCACAGTGTAGAGACCAAACCCCGCAACGCAGCCAGCGTGACGAGAGAATCTAAGGAAGGGCAAAGGGAGCATTACCAGATATGCGCCACTATCCAAGCAGTACTACCGGCAATGATGGCGCAGCATACCCAAAAGATAGCCTCGGTCAACTCAGGATTTGAAGACAATACATTACGCATAATAGACATAAGTAGAGAGCAGTATACCAGAAAGCCTCTAAAATATGTTGTGGACATATGCACATGTTGTGCCAAAACACAAAAGTCCTGAAATTTCTACTGGGATTTTTTTCTCGGCCTTGTTTTGGCGACCTTCAAACGGTTTGCCCGGCTGCGCGCGCGAAGGGAGTCCTTTGGATATTTGGGGAAAGCTCTGAGGTATGCTTCCAGTACGTCGTCTGGATCTGGGAGTTCGTCTGGAATCTCCTCGAATCCCTGTTTATGAGTCGTATGATTAGGTTCGCCCTTAGAGGAGCTAGAGTCGCGACCAATCCTCCATGCGAAGTAGACCAACAGACCGCCAGGTATCAGTACCGCGGCTATAAACGCTAGCGCATGTACAAGGGGGTTGGCCATCACGTTCCATACCTACCGCTTGATCCTCTCTAGCAGCTGCCCCATATACTCTCCGAATGTGTCATTCACTGATGCTAGCGCTCCGAGAGCGGCAATTGCCCAAAGGAACGCCAAACTGCTTAGCGCTCCCACTATGATTATGTCATGTAAGTTGCTCATTATACTCTAACTATGTCTGAGTCTATCTATTCTCACTCAGAGGGTCGAAAAGTCCCGAAAATTGCCTAGGCGTTGTGAATGTACATAATCACCAGAATGACCCGGGTTAGTTGTATGGTACATATATTCGGCCCCGGCACGGGGGGAGGGGGGTCCCCCCATATGTCAAAATTTTGTGTTGTGATTATTGTGTGATTTGACACTCACGGCGTGAGTTGTTTGTGTGTGCGTAGTAACTCACGCGAATACAAAAAAACCCGCCACAATGGGCGGGCTCTGTTGTGACCCTCGCGGGTATGTTGCGAATTAGCTTCGCTTGTATCCTCGCTTGTTGAGGGTCATGGCAGTGATAGAAAGCTCAACGCTATCCGCGCCAGCCTCAGCCGCAAGAAGCTGCGCGGCCTGGACGGCCTCACGAAGCTCCGCAACCTTTGCAACGTTGCTCGGGTCAATACCAACCAATTCACACGCCTGAATTGCACCGTCCAGCTTCGACTGAGCGGCGGCAACCTGGGAAGCCGCGTCAGCACCGGACACGGTGAAGTCGAGCACGCGACGGCTGGACGCCTTGACGGCCTTCGTGGTCGCCGGGACGCCGTGAAGCATCAGCGCGGACCCTTCCGGGTTAAGGTCGCCGTGCGAGTCCTGGATGAAAGTGAACGCGGACCCGATGTTGCTGAAAGCGAGGGTCATGTCAGCTGCGGTTGCGAGGTAGATAGTGGTCATGTTAGTGTGTCCTTTCGAGACGCGGGCTTCATTGCCCTCAACTGTCCTTATAGTAGCATAAGGACTTGACTTTGTATCGGGCATCTTTCTGCCCGATTGACTCAGGGGGTCGGCCTGTCCTTGCCCCATCGTCTACAAGTATTGTAGCTGAAAAATTCGAATTTGTATCGGGCATAATCGTGCCCGGTCGATTGGGGTCGCGGATACTTGTGGGATGCAAGCACCGTGAGCTTTTGATTACTTGTAGCATGCAACCGTAACACTTAGTACACGCAAGCAACTCACAAACACTTGATTGCATGCCGCATATAACTCACAGAACTCACGTTTTGCGCCTGTACTATATCAACACATTCGCATCCCCACTATTCTCCACATTGCTATCACCCTGCTATCAAACTAAAACACTACTTACACATTACCTCCATTCCCCCTAAGTCACAGGCGCATACTCTACAGGTCTAGACAATACCTTCAAGCGGTAGTCAATGACATCACTCATAAAGTAGCAGTTGGACCTGGGTAGCATGTACTCGTCAACGCTTGTCGTGTTAGCAGTCCAATGCACTTTCACATAACCGTGTTCCTCTACCTCTCGCACAATACCCAGGACACTTCCTGTATAATCTTGAGTCATTTTTCCTGCAATAATTTCTTGAATTGTCACAAGATCTCCTGGCAAGATTTCTGCTTCGAATTTTTGTACCTTTTTCTGCGAAGGATTTTTATTGAGCGGATAATTCCTCTGCCTCGCTTGATCGCGGCGTTGTCGCGGGCCGATTTTCTGAGACTTTCCTGCTGTGATTTTCTGTGAAGATTTCTTTGTTGTACTCGCTGCCTTTTTCTTGCCGCCCCATGTAGTCCAACAGGCATTCGCACAAACCACGTTGCCACTTTTTGCTGTGAACTTTTTTGCCTTACAATGCTTGCATGTCTTTACAAACTTTTCTGCTGCTTCCTGCGCCCGAATGGTCTTGACAAGTCCTGTGTTGGTCGTGAAAACTTCTGTGGTTATCTCGCGCCACTGCTTCTGTCGATTGATGTAGCAGAGCTTCACCCCAACCTTGCCAACGATTTTTCCTGTCTTGCCGTCAATGCCGGAATCAACCACAACGCGCACAAACTTTGCGCTGGGATGCTTGCGGCTATAAATGATGCTTGTGCCCTTCCCATTCTTCTTGTGGGGAAAGAAGCCTTCGGCCTTGAGGATTGCTTTTCGCTGGACTACTGTCATTTTATACCTCGCTTATAATCTTGATGTCTGAGACGTACTCTTCGGACGTACATCCACCGTTCCAACTGAACCATTTTACCTGCACAACGTAAGCCCCGTTTGCATTCACCTGGATAATCCTGGTTACGGTTCCGGGGTCGCCCTCCAAAGTGATAGATTTCACAATGTCGCCAACTCGGCAGATTGGGTTTCCCCATGCGTCTTGCTTTCTCATCGTATTCCTCCCTTGTCTCGCCAAATCTCTTCGGCGAATCGCTTTGCGAAACGGAGACTGTAGCCGTTTCCATCAACTTCCTCTTCCTTCACTGCTGCGTTGGCGAAGTTGCGGAGGCACTTGATGAACTCGATTTTGCCAAAGGCTCGCTTGTTGGCTCGATGGAGGCTTTGGCCCATGTAGACGGCTGCAAGGTGTTCTACCATTTTGATGGTGTTTTCCATTCCGTTGCGGTCTTCGGTGTCAAAGACGATAACCATCTTCATTTATCTTATCCTCGGAGCGCGGACAAATCGGCTT
>TARA_R100000700_G_scaffold1697_1_pt1 | contig 20319 bp, 28 predicted proteins | sample TARA_R100000700 | Tara Oceans TARA_R100000700 (sample SAMEA2622810) | marine metagenome | biome: marine biome (ENVO:00000447); feature: marine epipelagic mixed layer (ENVO:xxxxxxxxx); material: "saline water (ENVO:00002010), including plankton (ENVO:xxxxxxxx)" | depth 120 m | reverse complement strand
TGCGTATCAACCGGCTTGTTCGCCCGATTGAGGGAGATGACAAGTGGGTTGCATTGCGTGCTGAAGCAAAGGCACAGGGCATTCATCCAACTGTCTTGCAGATGCAGCTGAACAAGGAACTGCCGAAAATAATCAAGGCACGCAAGGCTGCTGAGAAAGAACTCAAAGATGCTGAAGCTGTTGTAGCTAAAGAAACCAAATCCAATGCTGCTTATGATGCAGAACAAAAAGCCTTCAAGCGGAAGATGGCGCAGCGCAAAGCTGTCTTTACCAAGGGCAAAGATATACGCGTTGATGACGAACTGATCGCAGAAGAATTTAACAATCGTGTCTGGACTCGTGAAGAAGTCCGGGGTTCTTCACCATTTCGTGAGACAGATTTTAAGACGCCATCTGAGTGGCGCGACTACTCGGTCAATCGTGAGATTGTGCGGCGGCTTAATCCACGCAAACCCGGTGAGTCACAGGCAGCTTTTTATGACCGCACTGCCAAGGAAGCTTATAACCGCATGACCACAGGATATGGTGTTGCTGATACGGCTTACACCAAATCTGTCTTCTATAAGTTTCTATCAACACCCGGCAAACGCATCATATCTAACGGCACAGGCATGATGAAGCGTGATTACCATCTTCTTGCTGGCGTTGATCAGTACCGTATGGCTGGCATTGAAAGCGGAAAAACGCAGCATCAGTCAGTTTCTAGGGCAGCTAAAACCCATATAGCGCGTGGTATTGCACTGAACAATCAGATGCAGAAGCTGTGGGCGCTTGATGTATTGAACCGTGAACAATCCAGCAAGATTCTTGGCTATAACACAGATGCACTTGTTGCCAAGCGCATGAACGCCAAGAGTTACGAAGACTGGTTTGGCACTGTCGTCGAAGGCAGGCTGCAAAAGCAGGGCAAAAAGTTTGATGCCTCGCTTCATGGCGAGCATTACAACGCCGCCGTAGAACGCTTGGATCAATTCTTCAAAGAGTACAGGCAGGAACTGGTTGAGTTAAACATCATTGCTGATGGTGAGAAGTTTTTGCAGCGTGCTGCTGATTATCAGGATTTTGTAGATACTGTTGTCAGAGAAACCGGTGGAAACTTCCGCACTGCTAAACAGGCAGAAGCTGTTGCCAAGGCTGAAGAGGCCGCTAAGTTTTACAAAGATCTGTATGAACTGCGTTACAATGAGCGTTACGCATTCCCGATCTATTATGACAAGCGCAAGTTGTTATCTGGCAATGGCAAGCATCGTGAGGCTTTGGAGCGTATTTTTGCAGACTGGATACGCAACCACCCCATCAAGAAACTCTACAATGAAGAGACAAAACGCTTTGAAGCTGTGTCATCTTCCAAGTCGCCGGAAGCCATAGCTAAGGACGCTGTTGCTGCCATCCTAGAAGAAGGCAATCCCGAAACGCATCTGGATGTAATGGCTGGCCCTATCAAGGGTAAGCACCTACGCCACAGGATGATCGATATCCCTGAGTATCTGATCTCTGACTACATCATCAAAGAGCCGCGCGTTATCCAGTCTTATGTAAGCCGTGTTGGCAAGCGCATCGAGTTTCACAGGAACTTCGGCCAGCGCAGCATCGACGACATTCTTGAAGATCATGATCAGGATATGATTGCTGCTGGCTTCCCCGAAAAGAAGCGGCAAAGACTTCGCCAGGATTTTCTTTTCGATTACGAGCGGGTGATGGGTGAGTATGTCAAAAACCCTGACCGCTGGGATGCGCAAGCTGGCTCTGCCCTCAAAGAGATTGCTGGCATGGCGTATCTGGATGCAGCTGCTGTGGCGTCACTAACCGATGTTGGCATGATTGTCATGGAACATACGGTGCGCAAAATGTTCAATCCTTTGCGCACTGAAACAGATCGCATTCTCATGGCAAAAGCCAAGAAGGAGTTGGTGCATACAGGTGAAGCCAATGAACTTGCGTTGGCTGGCGCACAACAACGTATCATCCAAGATAATGTTGAAGGCATAAATCCTAATTTGCAGGAGCGTATCTTCAACCCGATTACACGCGCTTATTATAATATTCCTGTGCTTGGCAATGGCCTTGGCGCTATCACTTATTATTTCAAAAAGGTCGATCATACTTATCGGTCGTCTAAATATATGCAAACCATAATTGGAATGCAGGATGGCACTGCCAAACGGGCTGATGTCATTGATCTGAAGCGTGCTGGCTTGACTGACGAGGATGCCAAAATCATAGCCAGCTACCCTTATGAAAAGGGCAATCGCTATGTCTATGCCAACTCTGATAACTGGCCGATGAAGACTGAGCGTGATCGTGAGATCTACAAGAAGTGGCAGACTGCACTGAACATTGGCATGGGTAATACAATCATCCATGCAAATGCATTCGATAAGCCGCGCATCATGGACGGTGTGCTGTATGCACAGAAGCGGGGCTGGATGGACTTGCTTCCCGGTGACTGGTCGCCTGATCCCCGCGCATCAACAGCAAACATTAAGATGGTGCGGGTTGAGTCACACTTTATGACCATGCCGTTCCAGTTCTTTAACTTTGTTCTTGGCGCTACCAACCGCATTACAGCTGGCATGTTTGACCCAATGAAGCAGCACCGGCTGGTAGGTGGCATGACGCTGCTTGCTCTTGGATATGGCGTGCTGCGTTTGAAGAACGATGACTGGTGGTTTGATGCCAGATCGAATGCTGAAGTGTTCCAGCGCGTTGTCGACCAGTCTGGCCTCTTTGGTGTTTATAACGAGCTTGCCTATATCGCAACGCATGCAGCTATAGGCACAGGCATGATGGAAGCAGATGAGACTTTGCTTCGTCCTAAGTACAACCCGAATGTTGATGATGTTTTAACTGAGCCTTTTGGCGCTGCACCCGGCATGCTGTGGGCTTGGACAAAGGCAGGCAAGGCTTGGCTGGAAGGTGACACTGACGAGGCAGCCGAGCAGTTTAGATACAATTACCCCACAACCCCGGCTATCGCATTGTACCAAGATTGGTTCCAGTAATGTGCGTGGAGTGCTGCATTAGTGCATGATATGAGGACAATATGACTATTAACCTTGCAGATAATAACCCGCGGATTTCCTACACCGTAAATGCTGGTGTAACGCAGACGACTTTCACGGTTCCGTTTGAGTTTTTCGACTTGGACGATCTGAAGGTGTATGTCGATGGCACGCTAAAAACCAAAACAACGCACTATACGCTTGCTTCTGGTGGCTCTGGTGCAACTGGATCGATCAGTATGTCGGTCACAGGGGCGTCAGGTAACAGCACAGTAGTCATAACACGGAGCATTGCTCTTGAAAGAACCACTGATTTCCAGACATCTGGCCCGTTTGCTGTTGCTTCTTTGAATACGGAACTTGATAGATTTACAGCCATTGCCGCAGATCTGAATGACAAAGCTGGACGGGGATTGCAGCTTTCTGATTTTGACAGTGTTGCCAGTTTAGAAATTCCTAGCCTTGCTCTTCGTTCATCTAAATATCTGGCCTTTGATTCCAGTGGCAATGCAATTGCGACTGCCGGTACAGCAGATGTAACCCCTATTAATTCTGCTATGAGTACATTTGTGGGGTCTGCGAGTCTTGCCGCTGCAAGAACGGAACTGCTTAGTGGCACAAATCTTTCTCTTACAGCCAATACAGTTAATAGTACTGATACAAACGGAAATATTACGTTAGACCCAAACGGCACTGGCACTGTTGCGATTGCTTCTGATGTTGCAATTACCGGCGGCTTTACCGCAACTGACGGCTGCACAATTACTACCGCAGATAACGACCCACAGATCACGCTCGTATCTACCGACGCAGATGCTAACAGTGGTCCTGCAATACACCTAAAAAGAAACTCCGCTAGTCCAGCCGATTCAGATGTTTGTGGTGAACTGTCATTTCAAGCCAAAAATGATGCTGACGAATATGTAGTGATCAATAATATCACATCCAATATTGCAGATGTGACCGATGGCACAGAAGATGGCTTACTTAAAATACTCACAATGCAAAACGGCACGTTGCGTGAGTCAATAAGTATGTACAGTTACCAAACAGTCTTCAATGGCAGTGGTCAAGACATAGACTTCCGCATCGACGGCAGCAGCGGCATCGGCAGCCACGTTTTCTTTATGCAAGCAAGTGATGGCCATATCGGAATACAGACCGACACGCCGGGTAACCCGTTAGATGTACGTGCAAGTTTTGACGGTCATATAGTGCAGATGTTTAACGATGGCAATCATTCTAACCGCAAAGGTTTAAAGATAAAATGCGGAGCAGACAGCGGCAACCAAGAATTTATTACTTTTGAAGATGGTGATGGTAACAATATCGGGTCGATATCAGGTAATAGTTCAAACACAGCCTACGGCACATCTTCAGACTATCGTCTTAAAGAAAACGTAACCAACATGACCGGCGCAATTGATCGCGTCAAACAGCTTGATCCGAAGCGTTTTAATTTTATTAAAAAGCCGGGTGAAACAGTTGATGGCTTTTTAGCGCATGAAGCACAGGCTGTTGTGCCAAATGCTGTTATAGGCACTAAAGATGCAGTAGATGAAGCTGGCGACGCAGTCATGCAACAGATTGATCACAGCAAGCTAGTACCTTTGCTGACCGGCGCGTTAAAAGAAGCAATCGCTAAAATTGAAACGCTTGAGACAAAAGTGGCCGCGCTAGAAAAGGAATAACAAGGAGAAAAAAATGGCAACAACACTTGCAGTAGGTCAAGATTTACTTGAACCGATCCAAGTCCTTCCGCTTGGAACAACTCAAACCATTAGTGTAGCAAGTGGCAGTGCAGCAAACAGCAGTGCTTTTGCTGTTGGCACTACAGTTGTGCGCGTCGTTAGCACGACTGACTGCCACATTATATTTGCCGCAAGCCCAACAGCAACAACCAGCACAGCTTATCTGCCAGCCAATCAGGTTGAATATTTTAAAGTAAATGCTGGCGAAAAGGTTGCAGCCATCAGAGCAAATGCAGACGGAACTTTGTACGTTACAGAGATGGCCTAATGTTTAGAGGCGTAGGACTGCGGAAAACGGTTGAGCAGCCTGTCCTCGACCTGAACTTTGCTGCTGCTGGAGCACTTGATAGCCGCATTACTTTTTCTCGCGGCACAAGTGCAACATTTGTTGGAAGCAATGGTTTAATACAGACCGCCGGAAACAATGTAGCGCGTTTCGACCATGACCCGACTTGGTTCATGTCTGCAGCGCAGGAGCAGAACCTGTTTCAGCACAGCGAAACTATTGATGACAGCTTCTGGGAAAAAGTTCGCACAAATGTTACAGCTAATGCTATTGCCGCTCCTGATGGAACAGTTACAGCAGAGCTTTTATCAGAAGATAGCAATAGCGGAACACACATTGTCAGACAAAATACCCCTGCTGATGTTCCGCAAACAGCAGGTAAATCATATGTCTTCAGTGGTTATTTAAAGGCGGGTAGTCGTACTAAAGCAAAGCTTAAATTCGAATCAGGTGCACACGAAGCAAACATTGATTTGACCGCTGGCACAATTACCAATGATGGCTTTGATTCTGTTTCTATAAGCGATGAAGGCAATGGATGGTTTCGATTTGCCGCTGTGGAGACAGCAGACGTAACAAACGACCCTTTAATTCAGTTAGCGTTACGCAATGATAGCGGAGCGTCTTCATACACAGGCGACGGCTCCAGTGGTCTGTATGTCTGGGGCTTGCAGCTAGAGGTTGGCACTAGCCCCGGCACTTATCACCGCACTGAGGGTGCGCCGTATTATGGAGAGGGAGCCACGCCGAGAGGGCTGCTGGTTGAGGAAGCGCGGACTAATCTTGTTGATGACAGCGAAGACTTTACTAGCTCTCAGTTTAATTCTGCTAGACTTACCCTCACTGCTGATAGCTCTATAGCTCCCGACGGCACAAATACAGCAACCGAAATTGTACCGACGACTGACAACAACACCCACCTGATTAGGTGGGATGACAGTGTCACAAGTGGAACGACATACACTGCTTCTCTTTTTGTTAAACAAGCATCGGGCGATGCCAACATCCGTTTGCTTTTTAATAACACTAATTCGGGGTTTGGTTTTTCTGCTGCTGATTTCGATTTGTCTGCTGGCACTGTAAACAATGTTTCATGCGACAGTGCTTCTATTGAGGCCTACGGAAACGGTTGGTTCCGCTGTTCAGTTACAGAAGCAGCAACTGCCAGTGTTACCGGCAGAGTCCAGTTTAATGTTACAGATTCTAGTGGCACTAGCAGTTACGCTGGTGATGGCACTGCTGGCATATTTATCTGGGGTTTCCAAATAGAAGAAGGCTCCTTCCCCACTAGATACATCAAAACTACCGGCAGCACTGCCACCCGCAACGCCGACGTAGCTGTGATGGGGCCGACGACTGGCGGCACAGAGCTTGTGACCAACGGCACGTTTGACACTGATGTCAGCAACTGGGTTGAGTATAACGCTAACTCCTCAATAACATACTCCAGCGGCACTGCTATCATCTCCAGCAACCAATACAATGATGTGCGTCAGGTGCTTTCGCTTGTTGAGGGCAGGAGATACCGTGCATCTATGGATGTTATAACCCGCACAAGTGGTTCTTGGTTCTTCCTGTTACTACATGACAGCACAAGCAGTAATACTGGGGGCGCGTTTGCTGATGGAAGCACTCAAACCTTTGACTTTACTGCAGGGGCTGTAAACACGCTCCGTATCTACCCCTACACAACAGGCAATCCAGACACGATTAAAGTGGACAACATAAGCGTCCGTGAACTCTACCCCTTCGAGCAGTACAACCCCGCAGAGGGTACGGTGGTCAGCGACCACGCTGATGTAAAATCAGGTAACGTTATCTGGGGTGCTGTCAATGATGATGGCAAAAGTTTTAATGACACCTTTTATTTTACCTCAGAAGACCTTGTTGTCAGAAGCGGCAGTTCTTCAACTGCCTCGATTTCTCAATCTGAAAACTCAACAGGCAAGATTGCCGGAGCCTTCAAAGAAAACAGCATACAAAAAGCAAGTGATGGCGTGGCAGGAACTGAAGATACTTCAGCGGCATTGCCATCCAAGGGCATAGACCGGTTCACCTTTGGATTAGCGCCTTGGAGTAACGGCAACTATATCTGCGGCACATTGAAAAGAATTTCTTTTTATGACCGGCGTCTGCCTGACGAAACTCTTGAGGCTTTGACTAATGACTGATGACCTCGACAACACCCCGCCGCCACAGGTTGACTGGTACATCAAGGTAGCTGACAGGGCCGCTTTGATTGCCGCGTTGAAGGGGCCAAGCGAAACGCAAGACACCGTTGGTGATGAGGGCAAAATTACTGGTCAGGAGACGGTGTACCCGCATGGCATCATCAGCCAAGACGAGGATGACAACGATGTCATCATGGCAACGCACTGGGTGCGGGTTGACGATATCGGCAGCATCTATGCGCCTACCGGCAAGACGCTTACCGACGATGAAGGCAACGAGTATCCTGAGATGGCGGCTGTCTCTGGCTATCACGCCAATCTTCGCAAGCTGAGTGACAAGGCCGACAAGCTTATCAAACATCTGGAGGATGGCGGTCACATCATTACGCCACCGGCAACACCGGCAAGAGGATTTGCATAATGGCCAAACCAACCGCAGCTTCTGTACAGGCACAGATAGATACCCATGAGGCAGTGTGCGCTGAACGCTGGAAGGAAACCATTCTGCGTATCAAGCGCATCGAACACATCATGATTGGCACTGCCGGTACAATAATCCTGCTGCTTATCGGGATCATAGTTAATGGATGATCCATGTGTTCTTGCTGTTTGTATATCTAGGTCTTGGTAAAGATAAAACCCTCGTCAGCAACGATATGTATTTTCGCAGTGTTGATGACTGCGTGTACTTTGCACAACGGCTGCACAGACAAGGACAGAACATCACTGCTTATTGTTTGCCAAAGCTGGTAGACAAAAGTGTTAGAGCCTACTGATGCTTGCTGAACTTGCCGCAGCTAACGCAGCCTTTGCAGTTATTAAACAATGCGTCAGCAACGGCAGAGAAATAGCTGCTGCTGGCAATGCTATTGCCCAGTTTGTCGGTGCGAAAGAAAAGCTGGAAGCCAAAGCGCAAAGAAAAGGCGGCGGCTCTGATCTTGAAGAGTTTATGGCTCTTGAGCAAATCCGGCAGCAGGAAGCAGAACTCAAGCAGTTTATGATTTATGCTGGTCGCCCAGGATTATGGAATGACTGGCAACGATTCCAAGCAAAGGCAAGGGTTGCGCGGCGGGAAGCGGAAGCAGCCGCTACTGTACGGCGTAAGAAAATCATGGAAGCTACAATCATCACAGTTTTTGTTTTGGTTGTTGTGCTTGTTATTGGCTGCTTCTTTGCGTTGATAGCGCATCACCGTGGGCTTTTATGAATGTGCGTTTGGAGTCCTGCATTTGTGCAGTAGATTATACAGATGATTGCTGAACAATTTTTAAAATGGAAGATACTCCCCCGCATTATGATGCTGGTGATGACCGTTATGTATATCCGCGTTCTGGAATGGGGAATGTCTTTAGAGGATATAAGCACACAGCAAAGCGCGATGATTTCAATTTGTAGTGGCGCAATGACTGGTGCGTTTGCGGTATGGCTTGGCTCGGAAAAGAAATGAACACCGTCTGGGTGGTGATTTTAGTAACTGCCGTGTCTCCTTTTAATTACAACGTCGCTCCTTTAACTGACGCCGATACTCTTGAAGAGTGTCATCAACGGGCTGTTTATGTGGATCAGGATATTCAGCGCAGTGACAATCAAGAGATGATGTGCATACAGGTGAAATACGAATGATACAGGCTTTGATTCCTGCGATAGCGCAGCTGGCTGGTGGCTGGCTTCAATCTAAATCTGATGAGAAAGCTGCACAGTCACGCGTTAAAGTCGCCAAGGCAGAAGCTGAAGCAGAAGTTATGCGTGTTGCTGCCACGCATGAAGCAGGCTGGGAAAAGATTATGGCCGAAGCTTCAAAGGACAGCTGGAAAGACGAAGCATGGACAATTTTGTTTATAGCTATAATTGCCATGTGCTTCATTCCCCCTTTGCAGCCTTATGTTGAACGTGGGTTCGATGCTTTAACTCGTACCCCTGACTGGTTCCAGTGGGCCATTTACGCTTCAATTGCAGCGTCATTTGGTTTACGCGGACTGAAAGGATTGAAGAAACAATGAACGGTGATGTTCTTACAGATATTATTGCCAAGCATGAGGGTCTGCGCCTGACAATGTACGATGATACAGTTGGCGTTCCGACTGTTGGCTATGGACACAATATGCGTGAGCCGATTAGCGAGCGTGCTGCTCGCGTCATACTGGAAGACGATATCAATATTGCGCTGTTCGAACTGGACGAAAATATGGACTGGTGGCGCGATTTGCCGGAACCAGCACAAATGGTATTGGCTTCGATGGTCTTTAATCTGGGCTGGCCGCGCTTTTCCCGCTTCAAGAATATGCTCAAAAAACTTGAAGATAGGGACTTTTTTGGAGCAGCTCGTGAGATGGAAGACTCGTTATGGTACGCGCAGATCAAATCTCGCGGGCCTGAACTTAAGCGTCTAATGGAGAGTGCTGCGGAAATTTAGTTTCTTCTAATGCATCTTCTTCATCCCATTGATCAGTAGTCATGACAGCCCAAGAGTTGCAAACAGGACAAGATTCTTGTTGCTTGTTTGCTATCCAATGATGATTGCAATTTCTGCAATCCCAACCCCGAATTAAAGGCCATGATGGAAAGCGCAGCTGATCAGTCATAGTTTGACAGGCCACCATAGACTTCGATGACAGCACGGCCTCTAAATACTTGGTGATCGCCTTGATCTGGATTAGGGACATCATCAGCAAAAGCATCTGGTGCTAATGCATCAGAGTTAGTCTGCCATGCTTGTGCTGCTTCCTTCCTGCGCTTCACTTCCATTATGTCTGTGCATAGCGCCGCATCTGGTCGATCAATCTTACCGATATACCGATGGTACTCTTTGTAGGGCATGTGTGGCCTCCTTTAGTGGGACTAAATTGGGACTTTTATTTCCTATTCCTGCACTAATAAAGGACAAGAAACAGGGTGAAACAGACAAAACATGCAATAATGCAGTATCGCACATATCTTTTTTGAGATTGTTTTTTTGAAGGAATACAGAGTATTATCTGAGGATCGGTGGAAATGCTGCCATAGCTCCAGCGGTAGAGCGCACCCTTGGTAAGGGTGAGTTTCTTGCTTATAGCGCGTTGAAATCTAATCATAATATACCCTACAGCTTGTTGAGTGTGCTGCGATTGTGCTCATCGCTTACGGCTGTGTATCGCATGACCATGCTTTCAGATTCCCAGCCACCTAAATCCATCAGGGTTTTGATGCTGGCTCCTACCATAACCATCCGGCTTGCCCAGTGATGTCGCCAGTCATGTATTCTGAAGTATTCCAATCCGACTTTTCTTCTTGCAGTTTGATGCACCTTGCGTGGGCCTGCGATGGTTTTGTAAGGCTGTCCGAATTTGTTTGTGAACAAGAAGACAGGGTGATTGTGCTGCAAGTTTTCCTTGACGCGTGGATGTATAGGGATGGTGCGGGGCATACCGCTTTTGGTAATCTTGCCGGGCATGTGGATAATGTTTTCGTCAAAGTTGATATGCTTCCATTCTAGTTTGAGAGCTTCACCACGACGCATGCCTTGATAGCAAAGCGTGATAAAGAAAGGACGAATGAAGTCTGGGTATGCTGCCAGCAGACGCTCTTGGTTTTCCACTGACAAAAATACATTTCGCTCTTCGTTGTCTTTCAGCTTGTCGAGTTTGATTTCTCTGGAAGCGGAGCGCAGCACAGCATTGAGGGTGCTGCGGATGCGGTTGACAGAAGACGGCTTGTGACTGGACAGGTGGATGCGGCAGAAGGCCGTCCAGTCTTCCGGCCTGATCTCATCGACTGTCTTGTCTCTGAAGAAGTCTGATATTTTTTTTAGATTATCAATGTCCGTTATGCCGGGGCGTTTGAATTGCACCCACTCCAGCGCAGCAGTTGAAAAAAGGGCAGCGCCTGTGCCGCCCTTTAATCTGTTGAGTGCCTGCTGGTAGATATCGTCAGCTACTTGCCGTGCTTCTGACTTGACAGTTCTTCCTGTAGTTTGGCGTATGACGAGTTTCTTGTTACCCCACGAAACGGTGCCTTTGACATAGTAGTATCTACCTCGTTTGACGATTGGTAATGCCATGTTACTGAATCCAACAAGCGGTCCACTGCGTCCTGTGTGAACCTGATTTGGTGTCCGATCTTGATGACAGGGACGCTGTGCTTGCGGCATAGGTCCTTCACCTTGGTGGGTGAAGTCCCTAGTGCCGCAGACACATCTTCAATCGTTACGATATCAGAAAGGGATGTCATCAACGGATTCGCTAACCTGGCTATTTGCAGGCATAGGAGCCTCGCTGACAGCCATCTGATCACGCTTGTCTGATATCTTCATGGACATGTAACGCTGCCCACTGTCGGACTCCTTAGCCCAAGCAGCGATACGTCTGTCGCCCCACGGCCCTGTATAGTTGGGAGCCTTGGGGTTTTCAGCCTCGTTATCGAACAGAGTGCCGACCTTTTCGAACAGATCAAAGATCTGACGACCATCGGGCAATGTCGATTTGACGACGGCAATGCGTGTATCATTGCCGTTGTCATTGATAGGACCGGTCAGGATCAGCTTGGTATTATCCTTGGGCGGGAACGCTGCGCCTGAGTCGGTTTCATCATACTGTTGTGTCATGCAATCCTCCAGATGCGGATAAATTTGCCGTTTGTGGTGTTGATATTGCTGGCTTAGAACTCTGCATGTGAACCTCCATTCTTTGGCTTGGTGTCTCCGAAACTGACGACGTCTGCCGCCGCTGGTTTGGTGGCGGCGTTGCCGTCGTCTTCTTCTGATGGGATGCCAAAGGCGGCTTGCAAGCCATACCGCTTGGCATAGGTAATACCAGACCCCATAGCTTGGGGATTGGTCGGGTCTTTAACTTTGATAAGCGTCCGACCACGAGCGACCTGTTCGCTTGGTGCATGCAAGATTGTGGTGATGACATAATCTACAATCCCATGTTCTGTGACTTCGAAGTCAGTGGTCTGAGTCCATGTGATGCCGTATTCGCTGGCTGAGTTGGCACACTCAATGACATCCTCAAGCGTAGAGTATGCGCTCTTGAAGTGCGGGTTCTTGCCGTGCTTTGGCGCAGACGGGGATGTAGCCCGCCATGCGAGAAGCGCAGCAGCAAGCGTCTTCGGATCAGTTTGGGGTTTCTGCGTTTTTGCAGTTGTGTTAGTTTTCGTCATCAAGCTGACCTCCAGTCTGTTTGATGGGGCGGGGTATTTGCAGATGCCTCGCCCATTTTATATTCAACCCATGTCGCATTACCGTTGGACTTCTGGATTGATTCGATGGGATGCCCGTCTTTGCGTAGGTCATAGACCCGTGCAGCCAGCCGCATGCAGCTGAACTCACGCAAAGCAGAAAGCGGTGAGATAGTCTTGCCTTCTTGCAGTGCAGCAAGAATGGTTTCGTTTTGCGTCATGCTAGACCTCCTTTTTCTGCACGATGCGGATACCGGCCTTTGTGCGCCGGACTGCCAGAATGTCTGAATAGATTTCACGCTCATCGTGACCAATCATCTGCTTCAGATCTTTCTTGGCTGATTCATGTAAAGCGTGGCTGTCCTTCGTTTCAATGAAGGTCATGGCTCTGTCATGAAACTCGTTATCGCCAGCCACATTGCGTGTGATCATTTCATCGATAGGGATGTGATCGATCTTGGGCTGGGTTACTTGGTAATGCGGAAGCTGGGGCTGTCTGTCTTCGAGAACAAACTCCCAGAAGTTTTGCAACGGACCTTTGAGGGATTCGATGTAATCAACATCACGGCTGACGCTGCACATCTTCCAGTCACGGTTGCCAAAGATGCAAGCAAACTGCATGACATCCAGTTCAGCTACCCACATATAAAATTGGATTTGCGGCATGTAGCGTTGCAGTTGCGCGTCCAGTGTATTGCGCTCGTAGGTGTGCTTGCACTCAGCCCCAATGCGCAGGCTCTGGACATTCGTTCTTGCGCCATCTGTGCTCATGAAGTCGCCAAAGCCAAAGCCATCAAGGACAGCGCGTAGCGGAATACCACACCATACTTTCTGGGTTTGGAACTGACGCTGAAGCTTGATGTTTGCGTGCTTCTCAACCAGAGAAACATTGAACTCTTCAGTGGCAATGCCAAGCTGCACAGGGAACACATTGCTTAGATCATCGGGTTGCAGACGCCCTGTCTTGACCTGCCAAAGATGTTCCCAGTCACCATCCATGATTGTCATCATGTCGGTGCCACCAATAAAGCCCATGCGGGTGTTCATTTCATTCATATTGACCTCCAATCATTTTGCTAGAGTACTGCACTAATGCAGTTGATTCAAGTCATTTCATGCATAAATGCAGTGCTTCACGCATTTTTAGTCTGTTTCTGGCAAGCCATTCATATTCCTTGTAGAAGTCTGAGAAGGCAGGCCAGAAGGTATTGCGCTTAGTTACAAGGTCCAGAACCTTAAGGAAGATATCAGCTGGCCATTCCTGCATTTGTCTGGCGTAAAGCTTGACACGCATAGCAACATCTTCTGGTGTTTCGCCAGATGGTTTGACCATCAACATCATTGCAGTAAGCAGTGACTTTGCCATTTCTTCTTCAGGCATAGGCACAAAAGCTCCTTCAACGGCAATCAAAGCAAGGCGATGACAATCAGCTGGTGGCATAGAGCCGATGTAGTATTCCTTAACTTCATTGCGATCATTATATGTTGGTATCGGAAATATTCTCAGCCGCTGCAGCGAAGTAAGAAGAGCCTTGTCTGTTTCGCGTGGGTCCGCTGACCGGAGCGTAGTCAGTGCCGCCGACAATTCTTGCGCGCTCATTATTGCACCAGCTTCTGTATCGTGGTTCCCAGTTGGCAAACTTGTCTTCCGTTGCTGCATACCAGTCACGGAACCTAACTTCTTCATAGTCATGATCTATCTCCTTGCCTGTCGTCTTGTTGATAGACGCACGCAGTTTTTCATCAGCTGTCCAATCATCAGGAACCGGATGCCTGTTGTTTGTTCTCTGATTGCTTATTGATAGCTTAGGGTCTATCTCCTTGACTGGTTGGTCAAAGAGGTTGACCGGTATGGTATAGCGCATAGACCGGCCCGGCGTGGGGCTGCGCTGCACAAAGCCATGCTTGTCTAGCCATTTGATTTTGGTGATGACTGTCTGGCGTGACAGGTGCGTGATCTTGCAAAGTGTATTGATACTGGGAAAGCACTGGCCAGATTCATTGGCAAACCTAGCCAATGCAATCAGCACAAACTTTGCAAGCCCGTCACCAATGTCATGGTTGATGACAGCATCGACGAGTTTGTATGACATTAGGACTTATCAATCTGTGTCAGGTCAGATGTAATGCAGGGTCTGCCGTTACGTTTCCATGCTTTGAATACATCAGCATCGCCAGCTGGGTTTGTGGCCCGATCATTAGGATCAGCGTCCATAAAAGCCATCAGGCCTTCATCCATGCACCATCTGACAAGCGGCCAATCTGCATGGGTGCAGTGTATTTGAATGCTAGTCTTTCGTTCGATTACTTTTATCATTGCGCGACCTCCAGATACGTTCGACGGTGGCATCAGGCAGGATCATGATCCACTTGGGATTTGTGCCAGTGCCACGTTTGTAGATAGCAGCATCGCGGCCTTCTAAGACTGTGAAGGGGGAGGGGAATGTTGATCCCTTGCGATACTTTACTTCCGTGATGATGTCTTCCCCGTTGATTGTGAGGATGAGATCTCCTCTATACTCTCCGCCCAAGCTGCCAGAGAGCGGTTGCTTCTTTGCTTTGATTTTCCACGCCTTGAATAGTTTGACGAAAAAGTTTTCGTGGTAGTTTCCTTTACTGCGAGCGCGACTTGCCATGTCTGATCCTCATAGCAGGTGAGACAGATTGTGTACCAACTGGGGGTTGGGTCTTTCATTGGGCAGATAAAATACGGCGTCACTGCACCGCAAGCATCACACTTGGCTGGCTTACCGACGCGATCGTATTTCGATTTCACAGTCCAATGCCTCCAGCCAACAGAGCAAAAGAAAGCCGGACGGCAAGCGTTTGAACTGTTCCCATTTGTGGATCAGGCTGGATGCACACCCGATCTTGTGTGCCAGTGCTTCTTGAGACAAAGCGGCTGCGTGTCGTGCTTCAACCAACCGGCTGACGACAGCGTGCCAGTTTGGGTCAATGGTCACTGGCTGTTTTAAGTGCGTAAATTCTGTTGATGGCATCCAGAACTTTCAGAGCAGTATCAAATCGCATATCGTTCCGCTGTTTTGCCCTGTAAAACGTGCTTGTTGGTATGTCTGCTGCCATAAAGGCTGAACGCAGATTGATATGTTTTTGATTACACAAAGTGTTTAGTGTCTCGAAATAGCTTTCCATTCAATTAGAATACTGCAATAATGCAGCATTGCAATAATTATCCTCATATTTATACTGCACTAATGCTTGTAAGCATTTGGTCGCAATCAGAGTAGTTTCTGCAATCTTGCAGGACTATGGGAGATCTGGTCAGTGGTTGAAAGCGAGCGTAGAGCCATCCGTGTGTGGCTTAGGCAAACTATGAAAGAAAAAGGTCTGTCTGCTAATGAGTGGGCAACCAAAGCTGGTACATCTCCAACCAACATCACGAGGTTCTTGAATTCTGATACCAAGTTCATTCCGTCATTGCGCACCATCTCCAAGCTTTCAAAAGTAGTTGGAACGCAGCCGGGCATTATTAACCCAGCCGAGGGCGATAGGCTCCCGGTAAAAGATGCGAGTGGTGCTGTAGTCGATATGGTTGTTGACCCAAAATTGGGCAGGGTAGAAGCGTATAGGCTAGGAATGTGGACTGGGTTTGGTGCTGGCGGAATAATGGCTTTCACAACAATCATTGTAGATGTTGATGCAAAGATTATTCATGGTGATGTAGTAGCTTTTGAAGATGAAGAGTTTGGTATTTTAGTTGGGCAAGTTGTTGATAAACATATTGTATTTAAGCCAACTGATTGGGGATTTCAGCATGACCCACCAAAAATGAGTGATGTCAAACTGATTGGTAAAGTTGTTCAAGCTATAAATCATTACAATAAAAATAAATTAGATCTGGCTTCATCATGCGAGTGCCGCTAGACATGATGCGTTTGCCGGGGCTAAATCAATAAGTAAGCAGGACTAATCGCCCTGCTTCTTATTGTTTAGTCTTTGTATGGCATCGCTTCATCAACGTGATGCACTTGTTCCCAGATCTCTGATGGCTTGCTTGATGGTTCCTTAGCGAATAACAATGCAATGTCACGCGCATGTTGCTCATCAGCTGCATTGATCTGATTAACATGATACTCATACGTTACGGTGATATCATATCTAGGCATAGAGCTGCTCTGTTTCCTTGTTCATCTCCCAGATCTCTTCGTCAGTTATCTGAGGGCGGAACAAAGGATAACGACAACGCACAAATTCATTGTCGCAGCCAGCATCAGCATTCAGTGGGTATGCTGCGGCAGTTAGTTCTTGGATGTACGGGTCGCCATTAGAATCGTTGATCAATACAGTATGCTCACCGCCAGCCTGTAACTTGATGACCAGCTTGATGGTGGTGCTGTTTTGATACACCTGACGTTGGATAGTAATGCCGTTTGCAGCGGCAGTAAGTACAGTTACTGTCATGATGACCTCCAGTTTTAAAAAGATGCAGGGGAGTTGAACTTCCGTCAGTCCTCTAACCCAGTAGAAAGACGGTTAACGATTGCAGTCGCAGCACAACTTACGAGGCCCCTGCCCCCCGACGAGGAGCATCTACTGGGTTAAGGCTCTCCACGCAGATGAGCGAAGCATTGCAGCAACTTGGTTACTGCGCTGACGCTCTACATTCTGTGGCTTGGCTGCATCAGGATGTGATGCCCACCAAGTAGCTGTGTTGTATGCAGCCCATAAGTTGCGGCCCAGGAATTGCTTCTCATCATCCCACTTGCGTACAAGAACTTCCATTTGCTTGTGGTTGATGCGGCCTTCATACCGGCCGGGGTAGCTGGCAAGTGTCTCCTCAAACAGTGCAGTTACACAGTTATCAGACACACCAATCGACATGTATTGCTGCCAGACATCCTTCTGCTTGAAGAACATATCCAATGCAGTTTGCAGTTTGCCTGCTTCCTGCTTGATGTTCACGCCAGAGGTATGCTTCTTGAATGTCTTTGATACGGAGTCTGCTGTGGTGCAGCCATTGAGACACCACTGTCGTATCCCTTCACCGACAATCTGAATAGACCAGCTGCCGTCATAGCTGTTCCAATAGCGTACATCGAAGCGGACATAATCATCCATGGCTGGCTCTATTACCAGATCATTGAAGCGGATGGTGCCACGCATCTGTGCGCCATTGGCAAACGTTTCAATTTTGTGATCCCAATCCTGTGACAGATTGGCAGCTTCAACTGCATGTAATACTTCATCGACAACGCTACTGTGCGTTTTGATGCTGTACTTGGAGCCGTGTGTACCAAGTACTTCATTGGTGTCAGTGCGCACGACGGCACGCTGTAGGTTGGTTGGGACATTGATTGTTTGTCCATCGCAGATAGCCTGCATTGGAACCATTTCGACGGGGAACTCATAGTCCTTGATTACTGTTCCGTCCATGGATTGACCTCCTTGTGTTTGAGTGGGTTGCCTAACTGTTCGTTGATATAGTGGACACATAGATCATGTACCCGGCGATACCGCTGCATATCATCCCCATTAGGGTTGTTGTGATGAGCGGCAATGATGGCATCCAAGTGGGTTGCCAGAGCATCCATTGTGTAATCGTAGATCTCACGCCGTGCGAAGTTGTGAAGTATCAGCATTTTCAATCTCCTTGAGATCAGAACGCAGCACAAAAGTTTGAGCGACAAAACGCACAATGAAATGCGTTTGATGAGTCCGTCACCAGCCACGAAACGAGTCACCAACAGGGTTGCACTAACTCCGGGGGGCAAGGGCGATGTGGTGGTGGTTAGCCTCTGAATGGGTGGGGGGTCCAGCCGGGGCGTAGCGGGGGCTGGGTAGATGTCGCTAGCGATGAGGCAACAAAAAAAAGAAGATGGTGGGGCTAGTGTATGTACCAGCCCCACCGGGGGTGATTAGCCTACAGCGGCTGCTGTCTGTGCATCGCGTGCCCGTTGCTTGAGCATCTCCTTCTTGGATGCGATAGCCTTCTTGGTTGGTGCAACATAGGCGTTAGTAGGAGTACGCATTGCTTCCTTTTTCTCTGCCCACCAGCGGCGTCCGTAGTCTTCTTCAGCGTGTCCACCGCACCAGATGTCACCTGTCAGTGCGTTGTAGAGATCAACGAATACTTGGTAGAACGTTTGTGCATTCTCGAATGCAGCTTCCGCTTTAACCAAGTCCATCGATAGCCGCTGGAACTTGGTGGATTCGTTGCCGTTGGCTTCAAGCTCTGCCTGCTGGGTGGTTTCTACCCTGTCGAGCCAGTCGCGCTTTTGTCCGAGTGAGTAGGCGGCGCTGTCTGTCAGCCCACCAAGCTCGTACTTGACGCCCATGTTGAAGCGTGGGTTTGGCAAGCCTTGGTCGCCGTTGATGTGGCGGAACTTGTCGTCGTCGAGTGCTTCTACGTTGTAGTTGTCAATGAAGAGGTCAACGATGGTTTCAGTGATGTTTGAATCAGCCATGAGGTAACTCCTGTTTGTCTAGCTGTTACTGTGTTTGTGTTGATCTGATCAGACCAACAATGCTCAGATTGGCTGAGGCGTAGACGGACGACTCAAGGGCAAACCCGCCAAGTGGGTTTGCACTTGACCATGCGAGACGCGCAACGTGCGTCTGGCCGTCCGCGCCAACTGTAGAAAGACGGGGACAGCCGCGGTATGGCGCGGATGAAGGTGTAACTGGGCAGCTGGGCTGCCCTGTTGCGCCTTCACCCTTGGGCGGGTCGATACGTCCGACTCAGGCATGTGTGGTGTATTGTTGTGTGCCCAAGCGGCGAGCGTGGTTGTGACAGTAAGGAAGCCGAGTAAGCACGGCGACGAACAGGCAAAACAAATAAAAAGTGCGAAGCGCAACTAGACGGTTTTGCTGAGTCGACTCGGCGCATCGAGGAGTGCGACATACCCCATCGAATGGGGTGTGTCGTGCTGCAATACACAACAGTGCGAAGCGCAGTTTTGTGCGTTGACGAAGGGTGCAATCGGGCTGGATAAAGGGGGGGATTACAGGGGGGGTTTCTTTCCGAACATGCAAAGACTAACAGATAAACAGACTGTGTTGGTTGATACTCTGGTAGCAACTGGTTGTAGTATCAAGGAAGCAGCACAAACGGCAGGATATGCGAAGGGCGAAGCGGGCAGAGTGAGTGCCAGCAAGGCTTTGAAGACACAGCATGTGCAGGCGTACATGATGCAGAGAGTGACTGAGACGTTAGGCATGAACGCTACATTTGCAGCGGCGAAGGTATTACAGTTAGCGCAAGGTGCAAAGTCTGAGTACGTTCAGCTTGAGGCGTCCAAAGATATACTGGACAGGGCTGGCTTCAAGGCTGTGGATAGGACGATGCATCTCCATGCTGGTGAGATCTCGGTGAGTATCGACTTAGGCTGAGAGTGCAGACGAAAGTCTGTGCGAACGGTGCAGCTGTACTAAGTAAGGGGGGTGGGGGGAAAAACCGGGGCGAGTACTATGCAACAGGTCCCCAACAAACATTATTGACCCTCAAGGTCCGTACTGCAATAATGCAGCAGACTGGAGGTGACAATGACTGAGTTTGTGAATTACTGGTTCCTGTGGTGTGTTGATGTGATCTTGGCTATGGAAGCAAGCACAGGCATATCTTATGAGGCTTGGAACCTAATATTATTTGTTGTGCTGCAACCGCTTCTTATCCTGTTGTTCTTTGCTATGTGGGTACATGCGAGATTTGTGCGTTGATGCATAAATAATTTGTCAGCGATATTGCTGCCATGCGCGATTACCAAAAAGTCTTTCTCAAAGCTGCATTCAACTCCCTGCTTCCTGAGTTTATGGACTCGGACAGGTTGACTGCTGACAGCGTATCGCCTGAGTTACTGGCAGTGCTGCGCAAGATTGGCGATCACTATTATAAAGATGAGGCGACCACACAGGCGCATATCGCAAAGTATAAGGCAGCAGGGAAGACACGCGAGGTTCGTGCGCTGCGTGCCAGCCAGATTGATTATCGTCTGGTA
>TARA_R100000700_G_scaffold9877_2_pt1 | contig 20450 bp, 12 predicted proteins | sample TARA_R100000700 | Tara Oceans TARA_R100000700 (sample SAMEA2622810) | marine metagenome | biome: marine biome (ENVO:00000447); feature: marine epipelagic mixed layer (ENVO:xxxxxxxxx); material: "saline water (ENVO:00002010), including plankton (ENVO:xxxxxxxx)" | depth 120 m | reverse complement strand
CTGGAGATACTGGACCGGGACCAAGGGGTCCAAGAAGAACAGGACCACGAGGAGTTCGAGGTAGTACAGGACCTGATGGTATTGCAATACAAGAATGGCCTCCCGATTATTGTCCTGGAGGTTGCTGCATTTCGGATTCAGTAGAATCTTGGATTGCTTTCCCTGAACCTACTTACCCCGGAGAAGTTGGGTATAGACAAACTATAGTAGGTGAGAGCCATGCATTTATGCTTTACTTTATTTCTCCTACGGATGGTAAAAAGAAAGTTTTTTACCCTTATGTAGATCCCGCACATACAGGATCACATCCTTACAAAAAAGTTTTCACTAATAACGCAACATATAAAACATATACAGATCCTAATAACCCTGATGGCAGTCTTATAAATAGCCAGTTAATTATTCCTCAATTTGAAAACTATGGCATTACTCCTTATGTTAGCCCTCAAGGATCAGAAGATTCAAGTCTTGGATTCTTAGCTAAAAACGTAGCAACAGAATTTACAAGAGCTGAGTGCGATAGTTTTGGAGCATTTCGTAAAGGTATAGGTAACTGGGGGAATGATAATAACGAGATAGATGGTTATGGTGTTTGTGGTTGCAATGAAGTTACAACAAGTTTTGTAGACGGGGAAGGCATCTTAACAACTATGACTGCAGATGAACTTAGAGTTGAAGCTGCAACTGAAGCAAGAGGTCATGCTAATAACCCAGGAAATGTAAATGGACCATTTGGTCCTTGGAATATGTATTGGCAAAATACTTGGACTCCTTCACAGACAGATATTTATTTTGCTACAAATAGTAAGGGAAGGTTTGTTGTAGGAGAAGGGAGAGGATGGGTTGGTTGGGATTACCCCAGCGAAGATAATGCTAAACCAATCAACTCAAGATTTAAAAGACCAGACGGTTGTTTAACTGTACTGTTTGATGGTGACCCAAGTAGTGGAGATGCATGTAAAGATAATCCTCAATATAGAGGTTATCATTTTTTAACAGGAAGAAATTTATGTGATAATAATAATGATCCAAGTTGTTTACAATTTAATCCTTCTAACTCAGGAGATTCAGACTATTTTAATTTAGATTCTAATTGGGGAGATGCTACTTGTCATGATTACATTAACAGTGGCGTATTTAATTGCGACACTCGTGTAACTCCTTTCGGTCCTCAATATGCTGTATCTGATGGGGATTTTGAATCTTATGAAGGAACCTATGTAGGAATGGATCCTAATACTCATGGACCTTGCGGTCTTCCTTCTTGCTGTCAATCACAATGCTCTGAAGGCAATGATACTACTGGTTCTTTTTCATCGGATGATTGGAGCGACCAAGGTTTATTTCAAGCAGTTAACAATTGGGACGGTATAGTTTCCTACCACGATGATAGTAGATGGCATTGGCAAAATAATACTAGTAATTATTTATATAGCACTAGTGATGAAGGAGCTCTTCAAATACCGGGAGGAAGTACAGATCTTCCAAAAAGTACTCTTGAAGAATATGGTTACTATAAATCACATCTTTTATACCATCCTCCTAGTTCAGGTAAAAACGGTTTAGATACCGTATTAAATAGAGTAAGCGGAGAAAGTTATAAATACACTCCGTTTATAATGATGAGTACTAGAGGTCACCTTTCAGTAGGTGAGGGACAACCTAGAAATTTTCCTACCTATGTTTTAGGTCAAAAAGCAGGTGCAGGTCAATGGGGAAACTTACCTGACAAAACAGGAAAGAGAGAATACGAACCAACTGATATCTTGCCAACTCATGCAAAACTCAGTCATCTACCGGGGACAACAAGTAATTATCCTTTAAAACCTTTTCCTACTTTAGTTATGAATGGTAAAGCCATTGCTAAAGCCCTAGATGATTGGAGAAACTGTGGAACCAATGGAACTCACTTACCTGAAAATCTAGGACCAATAGGACCAGACGGTAATACTATTGGAACTGTAGATGTTAGAGTTATGATATTCAGTGCTTGGGATATGTTTGGTATGGGTAATGGAGACACATCTGATTCTGGACACGATGAATCATGGACTCTAAAAGATCCTTGGCCTCACTTAGCACCCCACTTGTCAGAACATTCAGCAACATTTACAGATTACGACGAGGATAAAGGAAGAGCTTCGTGGCATTGTAGAGTGGGGGGTCAAACATCAGGGAACACTGTTAATTGGGACGAATGTGATTTTTGTTTAGGCACAAGAATAGATGGCGGGGTAACTACTCATGAAGGTAAAAGGTTTGGAGTTGGTCCTAGAGAATACGGTGTACATGGTAAACAACATCCCGATCTTTCATTGGGTACATTATCTCTGTGGGATTCTTATGATAACGGAGTAGATACTTATCAAACATTTCATTATTTAAACGGGGTATATTACGGGAATAATGTTGCATGGGAAGACCCTGAAGATTGTGGGTGGGGATGGGATCGCCATGCAATGGGTCCTTTTCAAGATAGTGAAGATGATGCACCGAACGGATTTCCTACATACAATCCTCCATACGATCCTTCCCAAATATCTAGAATGTCTGATTACATTAATGATTATTTTGAAGAAGATAGATTTTACTATCATGTACCTATGGGTAGAGACCCTTATGATAATGCACCGAGAAAAAATGGCTGGAGGGACTCCGTTTCGTATTCACAATCTAATCAAGATGCTTCATATATAACAATTACAGACTATACTGTTAAGAGATTTTGTATTCAGTAGGAGACACATGGATAAAACATTTATAGTAGCACAGAAGAACGAACTTCCTTCTTTAGGTCGTAAGTCACCAGCAGAAGAAGCTGGAGATAGATTTCCTCCTCACAAAAGACATAAGTCAGAAGTAGACCAAGTTAAAGAACAGATGGTTGAACTTGACATGAAATTTACAGATCAGATAAGAGAAGTAAACAATACGCTTCTATCTATTGCGACACATCTGCAAGGGTTACAAGAACCTCAACCAGAACCTGAGCCTGAACCTTCTAAACAATGGATGCCTGAGCATTCTAATATGTTGTTATGGGATAAAGACGAGAACGGTATATCGTGGAATAATCACTATAAGGGTTCTAAGATATTCTTAGTATGCGGAGGACCTTCCCTAAACGATACAAACTTATCACTTCTTGATACTAGAGGCGTGATGTCGATGAGTCTAAATAACTCATGGATAAAAGCAAAGCCTGATCTATGGATTGGGTTTGATGCCCCCGGAAGATTTGATGACGGAGGATGGAGGGATCCTTCAATCATGAAGATTGTACCGTGGCAATGGAGAAACTCCCCACTCAATGCTTGGAAAGATAACAAGCTGCAGGATACAGGACTAACTCCTAAGGATATGCCTAATTGTTGGTTCTTATCTAACACTACAAACTTCGACTTAAATACATGGTTTACCTCTAAGGAGGTTAGTTACGGTGGTAAAGTTCCAGGTCTAGAACCTGAAGGGGGATTCCACGTTACTATGATTGGAGCGTTAAGAGTTCTATATTACTTAGGATTCCAAGAAGTTTACTTGCTAGGATGTGATTGGGAAATGAATTCTGACATGGGTAAAGAACCCTATGCTTGGGAAGAGAATAGAAATAAGAACCTACGAGAAAAGAATAACGATATGTACAGGTGGGTGGAAGGAGTATTTAAAACTCTACAGCCTGGATTTGATAGAGCTAACTTCCAGATCTACAACTGTAATCGTAATTCTAAATTAACTTCATTCCCCTTTATTCAGTATGAGGATGCGATAGAACGCTGCTCAGTATCTATGAACTCTCGAACCCGTGGATGGTATGACATGCCTAACGATCAGGAAAAGAAATGAATCTAGATTTTATAGAGGTGGGAACTTCTGATTTCGATTCTCTTTTGCAATCTTCCAAAGAAAATGCTAAAGGAATATCGATAGAACCTTTACAAGAATATCTAGATAGACTTCCTTCTAAGAAAAATATCTTTAAAGTTTGTAAAGGTATTTCAGATAAAAGAATACCTAGTGCGATTATCTACTATATTCCCCCTCGAATAATAGAACATTTAAAATTACCTGACTGGTTAAAAGGGTGTAATAGTTTTTTTAAAAAGCATTTACAGCATAAAATTTATGAAGAATATGTAGCTTGTGATTGTGTAGAGATAGTAAGATTTGTCGATATTGTCAATGAGTTTAAAGTATCTAGCGTTAAGCTTTTAAAATTAGATTGTGAAGGTCACGATCTTGTAATATTAAAATCTATTTACAATGAATATATTGAAGGATTATTAGATGTTTTACCTGAAGAAATACTTTTTGAGTGTTATGTGGGAGATAAAAAGGAGCCCCCCTATTGTAGGGATGAGGATTTAAACGAAGTAATAATGAAATTTAAATCTTTAAACTACGCCCTTGAGAAAAAAAATCATTCTAATTACGCCTTAAAGAAGTCCTTATGAAGCCTTTGATTGTCTCATTTCATACTGGAGAAGAACGATATATAAAAGATGCAGAAAGGTTAATGTCTTCTGCTGAGAAGTTTGGGTACGAAATACATCTAGAAGTTATCAAGAGTGATTTAGACTGGGTTAAAGCGGGCTGTTTAAAGCCTTGGTATATAAAAGAAGTCGTTAAGAAAAGAGGTAAAAGACCTGTATTATGGATAGATTGTGATGGAGAAGTTGTAAGGGGATTAGAACCTTTACATAATCCCGCCTTTAATTTAGGTCTATGTTGGATAAGAAAAGAGGTTACTTATTTCCAAGGGGGTACGGTATATATGGATTTAAGAGATCCTTTAACTTCTAAGTATCTAGACGAATGGAATATTAGAGGGCAAAGAGTGATTAATGGGGAGGTAGAACCAAGATGGGATCAGCAATTATTATGGGATGCGTGGCACGGAATGGATAAAATACCTATAACTCAGTTACTTGAACAAGGGTTTGTAAAGGTATATGATCATCCTTGGTGGCAACCAGAATGTACTAAGGTAGAATATATTAAACATCATCAAGCCTCACGGGAAATTAGGAAGTTTAAATGAGCGACAGACAAATGAGATGGAACTACCCACTAATGGGAGTTACCGAAAACAAATCGATGGAACGCACCTCAACACCCAGAGGGGCAGCCTATGAATTAGTGGGGGTTGATCTATCTAGGAAGGGAGGTATTCGACCTCACCCAGGATTTAAAAAGGTACACTCTTTTACAGGCATTAGCACTAGAGAGGTTCTCGATTTCAAGCCCGTCTCATTTAGGGTAGGTACTAACCAGTACGGGTACGGATATGTTTATAAAGTAAAGAAAGCTTCAGATGCTACTCAAGCGGATATCTATATAGATTACTATGTTAAGGGGTATAACTCTGGAGCATGGAATAGAACTGTAGCCTTAAAATCAAATATAAGTGCTACGAGTCCTATGGATGTCGTAATCTTTGGGCGTTTTATATTTGTTATGCAGAAGGGTATGCAAACTGTTTTGTTCTTCTTAGATTATGAGAATTCAGTTCAAGCAACCTCTACAATTTCGATTACAGATAACGATGCAATTACGGCAACTGCTGCTGCTGCAACAGGAGCAATAGCATTTACGGGGGCTACTACAACAGGCAATACAGTTAAATTGACTGACCACGCAGGACTTTCAAAAACATATAAAGCTTATTCAGGAGCTACAGCTGGGGAACTTGACACGGATGGCAATGTAAAGTTTTCAAACTCAGGGGATAAAAATGACAATGCTAGTTCTTTAAGAAATGCTATTATGGCTAGTAACGGTCACAATGGAACTATTGTTGCAGTATGGTCAGCAGGAACAGGAAACATTGCTTTAACCCAATCGGTTGCAACATCAGCAGGTAACACAACTATTATAGACGGCCTAGCAAATTGCACGGTTACTTCATTTACTGGAGGTGCAACTATTACACAATGGGTATCCAGTACAGGAGATGATGGTGACAATGCAGTTGCCGTTCAATGTCATTCAAGTACTAATAGTAGTATTTATTTCACAAAGGGTGGAAGTGCTTCAGCTACAGCAACAAGCATTGCAACTGCTATTAATGCTAATACGGGTAAGATGACTGCAGAGACTAGAGGTGACGATGTTATTATTACCCAAGTTAAATATGGTAAGGCAGGAAATAAAATTACAACTGTTAGTGGTGTAACTTGGTGTACAAAAAATCACTTTACAGGAGGTAAAGGTCCTGTTTACAATACAGATCAAACCGTTGCTTCTTATAAACAAGAAATAGATGGAGACACAGGTCCTGGACTTCGACCGGAACTTTTACCTATAGAAAACACAACAACAGTCGGTGCTTTAGATAACCCTGCAAGTGTTGTTGATACTGATGCAAATGCGCACTTGTTTGTTATAAGTGGAGCAACTCCTTCTTATTGGGATACTACCCCAACAGGGCAAGATAACTTACCTAATATGGAAGTAGGTAACTATTCTTTTGCTTATCTTTTAGAAGATCCAATAACAGGTAGACGAACAGCTTTGTCTCCTGTAGTACCTACTGAAGAAGCAAGTGATGCAATGTACGCAAGAGCAACAGGTAGGATTACGGTTTTAAGTGGTACACATAGTGATCATAATGCAGACACTATTACTATTAGTGATAGTGAAGATGATGCAGGACACACTGTAGTTTTTACTTTTAGTGATGGTCATACAGAAGCTGCAAAGCTAAGTGATTCTGAATACATTATTGGCATAAGCGGGGCTGCCACTACAACCTTTGACATAGCAAATAGAATTTATGATTCTATAGCTTTAGCTAAAACTAATGGTGATTTAGATATTACCGCTTCAGATCCAGGTGGAGATCTTGAGTATGTAAGTTTAACTCACGATTTAGCAGGTGCAGGTAGAAATGCAACAATATCTACAACTGGTTCTGCATCACATTTAACAGTTTCTGGCATGTCTGGTGGTACCGTATTTACAAAGATTCACTTTGGAATAGAAATTGTTTATCGAGAAGATAAATATACTAAAGCTCACATTTATCGATCAGTAAGGATTGAAGGCGCAGGTGGTTCTTACGCAGGTTCTGTTATGCAACTTGAAAAGATTATAGACTTAGGTGACTTTGCAACTACAGATCAAACAGGAATAACAGACGATAGATTTAAAAGATCTATATACATGTACACTAAACCTGATTTGGAATTGTTGTATATGACTCCGTATACTGATAGAACTATCTTCGATGCTGAAATGCCTCAAGCGGGAGCAGGTATAGAATTTGATGGCATTCTTATGTGTTCAGATATAGATGGCACTGCTACTACAAGTTCAGGAGAAGAAACTACTGATGACAGGTATAGAGGAGTTGGAGAATTTAGGTGGTCAACTATGGCTTCTGCATCTCCAGAAAACTTCCCTGCTGAAAATTACTTTATGCCTTCAAAGATTGCAAACGAAGTCATCACATTTGAAAAGAGTGGGGGTGCTGTACTTGGATTTTGTAACAATGTAATCATGCATATCACAAGAGAAACTTCAGGTTTTGTAAACTACATGAAGATTTTACCTATTCACGAAGGATATGGGATTATAAACAGAAACGCAGCTGTTACAGTTGGACCACAAACCGTATATGTAAATGACAGGAATGTTAAGTCTATAGATTCCCAAGGCAGACTAGACACGTTACATGCTTTAGATGGATTAATTGAAGATTGGAAAGACGATCTGGCTGATTATGTTTCAGTTGGATTTGATTCTTTATCTTCATGTTTATTCATTTTAAATTCTAATAAGAAGAAAGCAGGTCTCATGTGGTTCGGAACTTCATCTGTTTCTGAATTACATGATCTTCCATTTAGTAAAGTTGAAACTGGTGCTTGGCCTTCTAATCTTTCTGATGCAGACAGTGACCTTACTGAGTATGCTCACTTCTTACAGAACCACCCTAACGCTAGTAGTCCAAGTACAGGATTTTCTCAATGCATTTGGGTTGCAGATTCTAAACGAAGTAAAACAATTAGTGGCACTAGAAGAAGTGGATTTAATGGTGACGAAAGAAATACTTTACTTGACGGAACAGGAGATACACGATTTACAGTTACTTCTGGAGGTGTAGGAAATTTGTATTTAGATTGTTCTGTCTCAGGGCATCAAAGTTTAGTTGACGAGTTTGTATCTACAAGTGGTAACTGGATAGGTGCTTATGTCTACATTATAAATTCTGCTAATGAAAGTAGTATTGGAGAAAAAGCTCAGATAACAAATGTAACTCTTACTGCAAATACCGCAGGTAAGTTAGAGTTCACAGGGAGTGGGGTTACTACGGTAGGTAAAACAGTGACTCTTATATCTACTGACGGTACAAGTAAAACTTATATTGCAGATGCAGATAGTGGATCTACCGGAAACTTAGACGGTTCTGGAAGGGTTAAGTTTTATAATGGTGGAGACAAGAACGACCACGCTCAAATCTTAACCAATGCAATTAATAGTAGTAATGGACATAACGGTAAGATTGTTGCTGCTTGGTCTGCAGGTACAGGCATTACTACCTTAACGCAAGCAACTGCAGGTTCAGCAGGAAATACTACGATAACCAGTGATTTAAACGAGTGCACTGTTACACAATTTAGTGGGGCTACTACAAAACTTACTCTTCAAAATCCCTCATTAAATTGGTCAAATATTACAGCGGGAGATCGTGTTGGCATATCTCCTATGTTTGTAAGATGGTCGGGTTCCTTGCTTGGATACAACGATTCTGTAGATCAAACATCCCCCACTCCAGGAGGTCTTCATAAGGTACGATTAGTAGATTCAATGTCTACATTCTTCTCAACGGTTTCGGGTGCATCGTTTACGGATACAGTTAATACTGCTGAATGTGCTTATAAAGGATTAGTCTTTGAAGGTGATTCAGATACGGTTAAAGCATCTGGATTACCTAAAAACCTAAGTGGAACTATTACTAAATCTATTGTTGAAGGAGAGTCAATTAACTGGGCTGCTCCTGAAAAACATAGTGTTCGAGGAATGGCATTGTCCCCAGGCATCGAAGTATTTTGTCCCGACCTTGATTTCCGTTTATTGTCGGTTATTATTGAGGGTAAAGTGATGTCTACATTAAGAACTGAAAGGGCTACATAATGGGCTTTGGCGATTGGAATAGTGGAAGTTGGGGAGGAGAATCTGGATTCGAAGGTGGTTTCAATGCTGAAGACTACATGACAGATATCGATAATATGATTGAACAGAGTGGGGGGAAGCTAGGAAAAGGTTTTGCCCAAGGCTTATTTACTGATTTACAAAATCAACAGCAATCTTGGGGTCAAGCAATGCAATCTGCTACCGATGCTTGGAGAGGTACCCAAGAATATGGGGAAAGAGACAGGGAACTTTACGACGAGAAAATGTCAACCCTTCACGAATTACAAGACGAAAGACTTGCTGCTGCTGAAGCAGGTGGAGCAGAAAGATTAGACATTGCTAAAGGATATACTGCTCAAGTAGAAGATTGGTCTAGAGGGGCCAGAAAAACTTTTTCGGAAGGCATGGATAAAGTTAGAGGGATGGCAGATGAATCCCTTGCAAAAGTAAAAGAAGTAGAAGCTGAGTTTAAAGACTTTACAACTCAAGCATTGTCTGCTCAAGTTGCAGGTACTAGCGATAGATATGCAATGCAAAAACAACAAGGTATTGATGCTGCTCGTAGGGCAGGTGCTCCACCTCAAGCATTAGAACAAATGGCAATGCGTATGGATTCTGAAATGGGACAAGTACTGCAAGGTCAAGTTGCTCAATCTGCAGGACAATTCCAAACTCAGCTTTCTCAAATGGGACTTACAACTGCACAAGCAATGGCAAGTAGAGCAGCTACAGAATCTCAAATTACTTCAGGTCAATTTCAAACTGAAAGAATTATTGGTGGAGTAGAAATGGATGCGTGGTCTAAAGAAGCTCAAGTCCAAATGCAAACTTCAGAAACCATTCAAAATATAAAGACTGGTTTTGCAGAACAAAAGATGGCTGAAGCAAGTGCTTTTGAGCAACGACAATTAAGAGGCGAACAACTTAAGATTGAAGGAAACTCAGCTTACGCTCAAATGATTATGAACAATCCTCCTGTAGGTGTTGCTGATGTTTGGGCTACTATGATAACTCAAGCCTCAATGCCTGGAGCAGGAAAGATGGGTACTTGGATGCTCCCTGGAATGAGACAAGAAAAACTAGATGCTAAACGAAGAAGTTTAAGCTTGCAATATCCAAATGAAGATTTTAGCACTATGAGTGCAAGTCAATTAAATGAGTGGGAACAAATGAATAAAGAACATGGTGGTAATTGGAAATACGGTTCTAGAGTTCGATACAGAGATCCTGGTTCTGGTGGATATTAAGGAATAAATAAAAATGGCTAACGGTCAAAGACAACCTGGTACTTCAGTTTCTCCACAAACTCTTGCAAACCAAGAGATGCAATTAAGAAATCAAACTGCAAAAATGCAAGCAGACCTTGAAAGAACAAGGATGCAAACTGAAGTTCAAAAACAAAAGATGGCTCAAGACGCACAAATTCATAAGCTAAAGGTGAGTGAGATGGGTGCTAACGAACGTCAACGAATGCAACAAGAAGGTTGGGATAAGCAACGAGCAGAAGAAGCTCGTCAGTTTGATAAAAGACAAGCGGATGAAAAACAACAATTCATTCTTAACCAAAAACTAAATAACATTCGAGCAGGTATAGGGCAAGATTTGGGTTCTACTACTCAAAAAGCTGAACAAGGAGCATACAACTTAGTAGGTAAAAATCCTTTTCCTGTAAATGGAAGTTTTGAAGAAAGAGCTGAACATTCTAAAAGATGGTTACAATTTAAATACGATAGCAATGAAGAATTAGGTCGCAATATAGAAGCTCATTCAATAGCTCAAGCTGGAGTAGGTAATAGTAGAGAAGATTTACAAAGAGGAATGCTTAGAAATCTTACAATTAGACAGCAACAATTGATGAGTCTTAATGACCTGGAAAATAATTTAAACACTAATTACGGTAATATCATGAATGGTATTACAGGTAACAATGGTTTAATGTTATCCGTTATGACTGAGATGGATAAGAACCGTCGAGGATTCTGGGGTGAAGTTTGGCAGGGATGGGAAAATGTAACAGGTGGTTGGCTTCCATTATCTAACGATGTACTTCTTCGCCCAGGTCAAACAGAAAAACAATTACCTTTCTACGACCAAATCTTTAGAGGTAGTGGTGCAGGTGCTGGATTAAATCTTGCTAACTCTGCAGAGTTAGGAAACGCAATACAACAAATCGTTGCTGATAGTAGAGCAGGTATGGCTAGTGAAGTCTCTAAAATTATGGGGACAGATCTTCCTCTTGAAGCTCTCGAAGGTATACCTTCTTATAACGAATATAACTTTGGACAAAATACAGGCAGTGCTACTATTAGCGAAGCTAAGTTTAATCAAGGCGTAGCACTTGAGCTTAAACAAAGAATGGGTCAAAACCTAACTAATAGAGAACAAGCAGACCTTAGTAACTTAAAAGCCATTATCCAAGAAACAGGGGTTAACCCTCTTGTAGACCCTGAAACAATTCAAGCTATGAACCAGGGTTGGACTATGGAAGATAAGGGAGTAAGAGCTTTCTCTTCCAATCCTTTATGGGGTGGCACCATCTCAGCTAAGGGAGTGGGGGGTCAAGTTGCTGCTCGAAGAATGGCTCAACAAATAGCTAATGAATTAGGAACCACTTCTGACTTCGCTAATGTTGGTGATTCTTTAATGCCTGTGGTTTCAAGTATCATGGATCATATTGAAGCAGGTAGTAAAAATCCTCAAGCGTTAAAAGCAAAACTTGAGGAGTTTACTCTGCAATCTGGCGATCCTACTATATTCATGCTTATAGATAACATTATGGATAACTGGGGTAATGTTCCAGAGGCAAATGTTAGTTCTGCTTTTGTACAACAATTAAAAGATGCAGGAATAGATACAGGCAATGATGATTTGATGAATGAGATCTTAGCAACTCATCGTGAAATGACAGATGTAATGGGTAATATCTCTGCTGTTTGGAATCAAGTTACCGGTGCATCAGCAATGAATGCCAGTCAAAACCGATGGGTAATTTCAGGTGCACAAGATTACTCATTGGAAGAACTCGTTAAGAATGCCATGCAAAAGGGAGAGGGAAGAGTTGTAGAAAGATACAATGCTGCTACAGGTAAAATGGAAGAGCGTATGGATTACACCCAACCTGTTCTAGATGATATTTGGAGAGAACTTCAAGGTTCAGCATTTGCAGGGTTACCTATAGAATTCAAAGAAGCAATGTATAAATCTTTAGGAGAAAGAATTCAAAAGCTAGACGCTAGCGCATATCAAGCTGCTGTCGGTCAATACGAAGAATCGTTTGGTGCTTTAGATGATTTCTTTTCACAGATGGGTGAAGCTGAAATGCAAATGCAACAAGAGGGTATCGATATAGATTTAGCAGAACAACAAAGACAAGCTGCTGCGATAAATGCTTTACTTTCTGAATATGAAGGTCTTTAATGAATTGGAAAAAAATCTCATCTGATTTAGTAACGCAACATTCGGATACAGAATCCGCAGTTGTCTCTTTAGACCCCCACTCTATGGGAGAGATTGTTAATTTATCGAATGAAGATTTTTGTTTAGAGGTTAAGGGTAGGGAACTTAAAGCTAAGAAGGTTCGAAGGTTCCTATGGGAGAACCGTAAGAAGCGAGCCCTTCAAAGAAAGAACGCTGTGCTTTGGTCTGCTTACATGGAAGACGAAGATAAATCTTATGTGGGAGTGGGGGCTTTAACGACTAAACGAATTGCGGATAGGATGGCGAAACGTAATGGCTAAGACCCAAGCAGAATTACAAGCTCTAGCAGCACCAACAAAAACTCCTAAGACTGCATCGTTATCATCGGCAGAGGTTAATCCTGTATATGAACAGGGCGGTAGGAAAGTAACTGAACTTGGTGAAGCTGTAAAAAGACCTAAAGATGTTGCAGTCGGAAGAGGATGGAGTTCTTTTGCACAACAGCAAATGGTTTCTACTCAATGGCGTTTAGGCTTGATTGCAAAGGCAATAAGAAAGGGAATAAATCCTTTTGCATCTGAACAGGCTATATTAGATATAGCTGAAGATTTAGCCCAGATGGAAAATTTTGTTAGGGGTTCTGAACGATCGGTTAGAATGGGTCAAGGTTCTGTACTTCAAAGGCAACCTGCTTTTGCTGGTGGAGGAAAAGCCATAGTCCATCTCGATAAATCCCTGCAAAATGATTTAAAGTTAGTATTAAAACAAATAAATAAAATCTCTCTTCCCGCTTCTTCTATAACAGCTGAACTTGCAGATGATCTTGCAGGTAAAGGACAGCATGTTGTAGGTGAAGGTAGAATAGGTAGTTCTTTAGAGAGAATGAAAGTTAGCATTGCTCGTTTAGTGAATCCAGGCTCTCAAATATTTGAAGATCTTAATGTAGAAAAACGACCCGTCGTTAAAAATTGGAGTCCGGAAAAAGCATTTAAAAAGTCTGCATCTAGAACAATGAAGGGTGGAACTTCGAAGTTGGCAAATCCTTTACTTGCAGGATTTTCAGAAAGCACTCCAGAACTTAGAGCACAGTCACAAGCAAGACATGCTTTACCAGGACCGTTACCTAGAGCAACTCAAACTGCACAAGGTACAACTAAATACGGTACACCGTTTGGTGAGGCGATGCAAAGAACCATGAGGAATAAATTCGGTGGGATTGCAGGTACACCTTTAGGAAACTTAAATTTACCTGAAGGTATTATTGGTGAAGCAGGTCAAAAACCTCCAACTAGAGAATTAACTCGTACCGTACAAATTCCTCATCCTCTTTCACCCGGAAAAACGATGGGGGCTAAAAAAGTAGTGGGTGAACTTCCTGCAACTCTTGCCAGACCTAACCTATTTGAATCTGCACCTTCTCAATCTATAATAAAAACTCAAGCAGAAAAAACTGCTATGATGGGGGAACATTTAGAAAAGAAACATATCGAGTTAGGTAAAAAGTTAAAAGCAATGGGCATTAACCCTAAAGGTACATCCGCAAAATTATTACCTCTAATGCTTTCATTAGGATTACTTGGTATGATGGGGCAAGAATAATTATGGCTAAAGTACCAAAACCTAAAATAACAGCAGAAGAGTTCAGAAAAGCTCAAGCTGATCCTGCGTTTGCAAAAGAACTAGCAAAGAAGCACGGTCTTATTGGGTCCGAACCACCGAAAAAGGCTCCTAATCCTCCTAAAGAAAAACCACCTTTTCAACGTTTGAAAACTGATTTACCTCCAGATTATTTAAAGAAAAATAAACCTGGTCTTAGGAATAAATTAAAAAGCGGATTACAGAAAGCTGGAGCAGGTGCTGCTGCTCCTATGGGATTATTAGGTATGGCTATGAACGCCTGGCTTATCTATGAATTAGGTAAGATGGCAGGGGTGTTTGGTGCTGAAGGTGAACAGGATGCTGCATTTATGGGTGCGTATGAAGCAGGTATAACTCCTGCTTTACAAGAACAACAAGCAGTTGCGTCCGAAATGATGAAGCAAAGAACGGGAACTAGACAAATGGAAGGCATGGCAGGTTTCGCTCAAAGAAAACAAGATGCCCTGCAAACTACAAGTACCATGCTAGATAGAGAACTAGATGATCTATTAGCAGGTAAGGCAGGGTTATTATCTAAAGCAGCCCTCATGCCTGATACCACAGCACAGGCATTATCTCATGTCGTAAATACAGGATTACTATAATGATAGGAGCATTTGGAAAAGCTGCACAGCATTTTGCAGGAACACCTGCAAGATTAAAAGGGATGGGACGAGGCATAGATACTATGCAATCCTTCCTAACAGGGATTAAAGGTAAGGACATGCTTAAAGGTGAGAACATAGGCATGACTATTCCTGCTGCTGGTTTTGGTTACCTCTTCGGTAAAGAACTTATTTACGATCCGATGAAGGAGGCTATCAATAAAGATCCTATGGCTGCTCGTTTAATGGCTTCTCAAGAAGCAGAACGAAGACGCAAGGAGATGCTACAAAAAAGACTGGAGATAGAAGACCTACAAAAGAGGGCTATGCAAGCATCAATGCGACTTGCAGCATTAGACCCACATCTATACAATGAAGTAATGGCAGGGAGATCCTTACCTAAAGACGCTGTTGTCTTTGGGGGTCAACCTCGCCAAGATTTAATGGAACAATTGTCAATGGCTATGGCTCAGGGACAATTTAAAGAAGACCCATCGGCTCAAGACGAGTTGATGCAAGAGCTTGGAGTTTAACAAATGGCTGGTGAAGTAGTCCTTCCAATTCAAGAATGTCCCGATATGATCTGTCATACAGTTACTGTATGTTTAAGTGCAACAGGTGGCGATGTTGTAGACGATCATTATGTTTTCTACTGTGAACGAGATACAATCGTAGATGCTGCTACAGTTATGTTTGTAACTAATGATGCTGATGCTACTTTAAAACTAACAACTGCTGCCACAGGCACAATTGCTGATGGTACAGATATGACATCTGCTTTAGCGATCAGTGGTACAGCAGGTACGCCTGTACATTTTACCATGACTGAAACAGCAAATTTAGTTCCTGCGGGTAACTGGATTGGACTTGAAATAACAAATACAAGTACTGCCGAACAGGTAACTGTTCAAATGCGAGTACGAACACGAGTACGCTAATCCTTTCTGAGTCGAGGATAAATGAAACCGGGCAGACGGCATGCATGTAAACGCCCTCCGCTCTGTCCGGTTTTTCATATAATAAGTTTATGCAGCAAGAGTACTCACCTTTTGAACCTATCCGCTCGTTTGATGTACCAAGCGTAGCACTACAACAATTATTGAGTGGGGGTGCATCATTAGAATCTATTACAAGTCTTGCTGACCCTGACAAAAGAGCTAACCTTTCTCCGGAACAACAGCTCTCTCTCACTGAAAAATTAAAAGATGATTACGGGGGGGATAACCCTGTACTCAGGACTATGATTGGCATTGCTACCAATCCTTTTATTTGGTTAGGTGCTGCTGTCTCTCCTGCAGGTGTAGATGCACTTCGTAAAGGAGGAACAATATTTGGATTAGGTCGTCACCTTTCTAAGCATGTAGACCAGAATGGTAGCTTACTGGTTAACTCTGGTATTACCCATGCTAATGCTTTACTAGACGGAACAACTATCGCTCCCGGTTTAAAAGTAGATGAACATTTAAGAAGAGTATTTAAAGCCGAGCAAGAAGGAGTCATGGCCGAGTCTCTTGCTAATGCTTTTAAAGGTAGAGAGGATGAGTTCTTAAATCTTGGGATGCAAGGAGTCCCAACAAACTTCGATGAGTATCTTGAATACATTGCAAGAAAGCAAGGGATCAACCCTAAGAAACTAACTCGTTCTATTTTTGAGGGAGGGTATGTTCCTAAAGATCCTACTAGAGGTGGCAGGACTGCAAGGCATATAGGTACTCGATCAGAACATGTTAAAGAAATCGTAGAAGATATAACAGGTATTGAATACATATATCTAAACGGACTTCATAAAAATAGAACAAGTGTAATCGATAGATTAAATCCTACTGCTAAGATTGAACTCAAAGGTATGGACCCTGAAAAGGCAAAGAAGTTTCTTCGAGAAGCAAGGGGTAGTGAATTTTCTAAAGGTAAGAGAGCAGCGGATGATTACACAGGTGATGGTGTCTATGAGATAAGTCTTAACCGTGACACGGGGGCACTCAAAGGCAAAAACTACGAGGACTTATACGAAGAAAATATTATAGCTCGTGACGCAGATGAGACGATGCCTCACATATTACAACCTTTAGATCATAACAAAATGAGAAAGGTTCAGTTAACCGAAGAGGTACCTGCAATATTCGATGAAGTAGAATTGCAAAAACTTATAGACCACTACGATCTCCAACCTTATCTTGACGCAAGAAGAAAGTCATACGATAAATCTTTAGTTATGATGATGGGTAACGATAAGATTTATAAAGAAACAGGTAGGTTTGTAGCAGACGAGAATAAACTATTAACACTTGCCAGTGCATTCAACACACACGATAGTGCGGGTGCAGTCCTATTCAATTCTAAAAATATGGAAATGGGAGGCAACATAAGTGAAGCAGGTATGGACATGTTATCTACTCTTATGGGTAGAGACGTTCGTAACATGGGTTCAATGAAAGCGGTTAAAGACCCCACTCAATTAATAGAAGGATGGGTGTCTGAAGCAACTCGAATGTTTAACGAAGGTACTTATGTGCCTCGTAATACTTATGCTCCTGTTACAGAAATCCATGGTGGTGTGCCAAGTAGTAGTTACAAGATGAAGGGTGATATGAATTACGCTAGTCTTGCTGAAACTACAGAACTGACTCCTCGTGCTATGCACCAACGACAGTTTCATCCTGAAGCTCACGATTGGATTTTAAGGAAGCATGCACAAGGCGGTGTCCACAGCGGTGAAATAGTTAATAGAGTTAAAGAGTTAAAGAAAAACGCAGCAAAAACAATCGAAAATAATACAGAAGCAGGGCGTGAAACATTGATGATGACCCTTGATGGAGTAGGGGCTGCTCGAAGATATTCAAAGGACTCTTCTGAGATATGGTCAAGATTTGTTTCTCATACTGTTGATCATCCTACGATACCCGGTCGTAAAATTCTTAACCCTGAACTGTTTCATATGATGATTCAGCACGAAGAAAGAATTAAGAAAGGTGGAGGACTAGCTGCTGGTGGTGGTATTCCATTTGAAGAAAGATTTATAGCCGGTCAAAAGTGGAGAGCTAAAGGATTTGATAAAGACGGTAATCTGATTGAAGGTGAAGACATAACAACAAGTTTGTTAGATATGATAAACGATCCTTCGAAAGCTCCTCAAGGGGGAATAACTTTAGCAGACATGATAGGCACACAATGGCATGCTTTATCTGGAGCTGATAGAACAAAAGAACTTGTTAGAGATGTCATCATCCCACACATGTCTAACCGTGCTACTCCTTCTGACTTAATGATGCGAGGAGTTGCCATTAAAACTAGAGAGATGATGGGACGATTTGCAGACGGAAGAATAGGACAAATGATTGAGGGCTTTGGTCCTCAAGGTAAAGAGTTTATATCTTCTGTTAGAGAAATGGGAGAGTTCAAAGATCCTGCAGGTGTACTTGCTAAAGGATTGTATGTAGGTTTCCTTGGACTAAACATGTCTAGTGTTATGCTTAACATGATGCAACCTCTTATCCACGCATCGATGTATGGAGGTCTTGATTCTGTACTACCTGCATATAAAGATGCATTCATGGAAGTTCTAACTTACGCAAAGAATCGTGCTGCGATACCACGATTGCGTTTGACTGCTGAAGAGTACGCTGACTTACACAGAAGATCTTTCAAGCATGTAGGTGAAGGACCTTTGGGTGATGTGCTTGGTATGACACCTGATGTTATGGCTAACCTTGAAGGTGTATCGTACGCAGCGGGTCAAGCATACGGTAAAGAAAGTGCATTGAAGTATGCAACTATGACCTTACCCATGAAGCTATTCGAGAAAGCAGAGCTTATGAACCGTTTGGTTTCAGCTCATACTGTAGATCGAATGTACATGAAAGCAGGTAGAAGAGTTCCTCATGCTTTATCAGATGCAGGAACCTTCATCAAAGACGATGCACTCTACAGTGATTGGTTAAGTGATGTAAGTCGATTCGTTCAAGAAACACAGTTCGGTGGTTCACCATTGAACATGCCTTTAGCTTTCATGGGAGCAGGACCAGCGGGTCCTATACTTAGTAACCCATTGATGCGGATGTTCCTTAACTTCCAAACTCGTGCGTTCTCCTCTTGGATAACAACAGGTAAACAGATATCCCCCACTCGTAGAATTCGTGGTACTGATATGGAGATTCCATACTGGGCAGGTGATGCGATGCGAGTAATGGGAGTAGGTGCTCTCGGTTATGAGATCGGTAAAGAAATATTTGGAATGGATATGTCTAGAGGTTTAGGCATGGGACCTATGACTGAATTATTTGGAGGATCATATACACCTCCAGTAATTAAAATTCCTTTGGACGCATGGCAAGTTATGAAGGGAGATTTAGAACTTGCTAAGTCTTCAGTGCCAGGTATTCTTCCAGGTGGTATAGGTCTTATTCGTGCTATGGGTATGATGCCTGACTTAGGTAATCAACCTTTCCTTCCTGAAATGGCGGGTGCTTTACAAAGAGAATATGTAAATTGGGATGTATCTACTTCGGATGGTATGGTTCCTGTTTATAAAGCAGATGGTACCCTTGTTAATTACGATAAACCTTTCAACATTATTATGAAAGGATTAGGTATTAACTTAGGCAGTCATCCTAAAGCAGGAGAAGTAGACGGGTATCTTGTTAAGCAAAGAGAGATGATTATAAAAATGGAAAACGATTACATAATGTCTCTTATGAATAACAATATTCCTAAAGCACAAGGAATTAAAAGACAGTTCGAGAAAAAGTTCGGTGTGCCTATGAAAATTTCGAAGAGTCAACTTCGATCTAAGATGCGTTCATTACGAACATCTAGAACAGAAAGAATTGCAAACACTATACCTGAAGAGTATAGAGATATGTACACATCTACTTTACAAGAACATGCATCACGGATGGGCATGAGCGAAGAAGATGTTTTGTTGGGCAATACTTCAAGGAGAAGGACTACAGCTGGAGCTGAAAGAACCAATGCGGTTAAACTAGATCCTGAAACTATTGCGGAGATTAAGAAACAATTACAACAACAGGAGATAAGAGAGAAGCCAATAGAAGAACAAAGCTTCAATCCTTTTAGACCATGGAACCCATAAGAAAAGCAACCTTCGCAGCTATATCTTGTGTTCATGTGCCTTTCGAAAACGAACAAGCGAAAGCATGGATGCTTGCGGAACTATCTAACAATCCCCCCACTCACTTTATCTTGCTCGGTGACCTCTTCGATGCGGGTGCGGTATCGGTGCACCCGTCGGAATTCGAGCATGCACTTGAAGATGAGTACGAGGCAGGGCATAAATACTTATCAGAAATAATGGAAGTCTTACCAGAGTCTACAGAATTAATATGGACTCATGGTAATCATGATGACAACATCTTAGCGAAAGATCCAAGACGCAGCCCTAGAGGATTGCGTTCTTTATTATCGTGGAATAAGCATTATGAATTCGGTGAACTCTATCGTAAGTGGAAGCAGATACCCTACAGTAAATCTAAAAAGGGAATGTATAAACTAGGCCAAGTTTATTTCTACCACGGATTTGACGCAGGTGCTAACAGTGATGACCTTGAAACCTTGCAAATGGCTATGATGGCAGGGGGTCACGCCCATCGTTTGTTTATCAGAGGGCATACCCACAGACCTACTATGGGGGTTGTGCAATGT